>VTLG01006157.1_pt1 | contig 21439 bp, 18 predicted proteins | sample 4694571 | NCBI WGS metagenome assembly VTLG01 (sample SAMN12604809, study PRJNA352737) | marine metagenome | biome: ENVO:00000447; feature: ENVO:00000209|ENVO:00000569|ENVO:01000036; material: ENVO:00002151; isolation source: viral sequences binned using virsorter ... | reverse complement strand
GCCTGTATTGATGCATCTGCAATAGCTCTACTTGGTAATGTTCTTATTGGCACTTTTCTCTCCTACTCTTATTTATCAGTTCCACTTTCAGAATCAAAATTCTTTGCATCTTGAAAGAAAGATGTAGTTTCGTTAAACCCAAAGTTATCATCAAAGTCAGCAGTAACTGGGTCTGGTGTAACACTATATCTTTGTTCTCTTTTTGGTGCATTGTCTGGCATATCTGTGTATTGGTCAACTTGAACTCTTTTAATAACAGATTGTTTAGTAACAGGCCCATAAAGATAAAATTTAGTTGTAAATGAAAGTGTATATATGATGGCTCTTCTTGATATGAAATCACCCTCATAGTTATCTTCGTAATCAATACCACTTAATACGATAGGTACATCTCTCTTTTGATTCATATCTGTATTGTCATTTATTGTGATTGTATATTCTGGTTGAAAGAATGGTAATATCTGTTCTATAATTTGTAATGCATCATCTCCACTTTTTGACATAACAAATAATTGAAAATCCATATTATAAGGAACAGGCATAAACTGTGATTCTAATTTTGATTTACTTGAAGAACTTACTTTTTTAAGTTTAGTAATTCTGTTTAATTTTCTGGCTGGGTCATATGAGATAGATGATATTTCAAAAGCAAGTCTAGGTAAAGTAATTGCAGTTGATTTATTTAAACTTGCATCTTCTCTTATTCTTGTTAAAAACTTTTGTTTTGGTCCATAAGCCAGAGGTACTTTCATTGATTGTGTAATTTGACCTGAACTATTTTTTTTAACAATTTGTATATTATTAAATATCGTTCCAAATGAAACGACCATTTTTCTTATTGTTTCGTGATAAAATTGTTGTCCTAACATTATAACTCCTTACCTGCGTCACCAAATGGATTTGATTCAGAAAAATCTAATATTGTGTTATCTAATGTTTCAAATAATTCAATTTGAGATTTCTCGTCTTGAGTATCTACATTAAATGTTTCATTAATTAGATAATGATTCTCTTCTTTTATTTCAGATATCGTTGCTGTATATCCTGTATTTCTACTTGTTATTACATCATCTTTACTAAACTGACCAGTTACATACTCATAATGAATTACATTATTTTCTATTAGTTTAATAATTGCAGTTGTACTTCCACTTGTAATAGTTTCATCTTCAACAAAAGTTCCATTACTATTTTTTATAATCATATAATATGTATCTGATGTTTCAAGTAGAACTGAAGAAGCACCAAATTGTGTTTCTGTTGTAAGATTATCACCAGCATCAGAACCGTCTGAATCAGTTCTATCTAATAATAATAGATTATTATCTTCTAATGCAATCTCTTCTGTAAATGTACTCGTTTGTTCATAAGTAAATTGATATGCAAGAGTATCTAAACTTTCTGAATCATCAATATTATCAAGTGTAGATATACCTGTATTAATATCTTCACTACCATATTCAAATAATCTACATTTTAGTTTATAAACAGGATTATTGTCTAATTGAAAGAATGGTTCATCATGGTCAACAAAACTTATTTCAAATAATTTATTGATTACTGGGTGAAAAACTAAATCACCTTCTAAAGGTCTATCTGCATCTGTTACAGAATCTTCTCTTGTAATATAAGAAGTTCCAGCTTCTATTTTTGAATCTAATGTACCATCTTCTAATAATATAGAACCACCAGTTGCATCATCAGTGCCTTCTTCTATTGTAATTTGTTTTGTTAAATCTTGAAATCTTTCTTTATTTACAACAAATGTAATTTCGTCTTTTATATCTAAACCAAATTTAGATACAAGTTCTTTTTCACCTTGAAGACCACCATCTGCATCTTCAACATACATTTCTACTCTTTGAGAATCTTGAAATTTTGTTAACTTATCTTCACCAAACAAATCATCTTCATGCATGATTGTTCGGTTTAAGTAAAAGCAATCGTGACCGAATATTTGTATAGCTTCTTTTACTAAATCACTATACAATGTTCTTTCTGTTGCAATAGAAGTTTTATTGCCGTCATGGAAAAACTTATTGACTGCCATAATTAACCCTTTTGATACATTGGTGGCAGTTCAAATGCTAGTTGTATTTGTTCCTCTAACTTGTTTATTTCTTCTAATGCTTGAGTATAAATTTGTTCACCATTCATTGTGACTCCACCTAACATAGCGACACCATTAAACTTTGAAAGATTTGCACCCCATTGTTTTTTTACCAATGCAGTTGCATACCTTTTAAGATACATATCGTCATATACATCTGTGTATGTGTCTGGGTTTAATTTTCTATAACACTCTATTAGTATAAAATCACCATCATTAAAATCTTTTTCCATATCTGCATAAATATATAATCTGTTTTGATGTTCTCTAAAATCAATAGGATACTCACCTGTAAGTATGTGGTCTAAATAATCTAAATGCCTCATTGTCATTTCGTAATGAATTATTGAAGTTGAACTGAAGTCATATAAATCATTTAATCTTAATTGATATCTTACATCGAAAAGATTTTGTGTTATTTTATCTGTTAACGGAAAAACTTTGACTACTGATAATATAGAATCTGGTATAGGTATGTAATTTTCTTGTTGAAGAAAATCTGCAGTAATAGAACTATCAACTTTATCTGTTCCAGTAACAGCTGTTTCGTTAGTTCTCATTCTTGCTATTTCAGCAGTAGTAAGTTGATGTTTTAAATATACTCTTTCAATACCATCATAATGATACTTCGCAAAATATTGTAAAGCCTCATCTACTCTATCATCTAGTTGGTCATCAGATACATTAATGTCTATGACACCTTTACCTAAAGCCCTTAAACAATATTCTTTGAATGTTGATTTTGAAGTTGGAACTGCCATAATCAATCCTTTTCTTTATTCTATCAATATTTATAAGAATACCTGATTATGTTCTTTTCTCTGCACCCTCCATAGTAAGAAAACCTTTTGCATCGTGTCCTTCTCTTTCTTCTTTGAAATCAACACCTTTTTTATAACGAAAACTTAAATTACCAGAAACACTTACTCTCAAACCTTTTTTACCCTTCAATTCTGATAAATTAGGTTCTACTTCGTGTACTGCCCAAGATGGAAACATAATTAATCTGCCTGGAACTGGAGCCCAATACACTTCATTAAGTGTTTCTCTTACTCTAGGTTTTTTTGGATTATATGGTAATTGAACTGCGATTGCTTGTGCTCTAGGGTCGGTGAACCATATATGTCCACACTTATCTGGAGATTGAAGATAATAAACAAAACTAAAATGTGAGCCTGGGTGAGTATGATTACGATTATGAGCACCAAATTGAGAAACATTTGCCCACATATTATCAATGACTGGTTCTGTGTCTGGATTTAAACCCATTAATTCTTGTATTCTCAATCCTACTTTAAGTGCTTCTTTTCCCATGTCTTCATATTCTTCTCGTACATGCATATCTACTGCACTGTGCCAACCTCTTGAGTTAGAACGAACAATACCTCTGTTATCGTCATCTCTCCATTTGAAGATATGTTTTAACCATTTCTTATTTCGTTCTTCATAATTTAAAATATCTATAAAATGGAATATTGTAGGATACCATAATTCAGATGATATCTTTCCTCTATTATTTAAGGGTACTTCTTGTGCAATTTTATTATATGTCATACATAACTCGGGCCGTGTAACCAACCCTCAATACAATTTCTAACACCCTTTGTAACTTTAGTAATACGCCATGGAACAAAAGATGGGAATATAATTATTTGACCTTTTTGTCGAAGTAATTTATTATCCGTGTTCATATTCATTAATTCAATATGTCCACCATCATAATCTTTAGTATCAGAAAGTTGTATAATAAATGTTAATTTTCTAAATGGTGCATTGTTTCCAATGTCTAAATGATAGTTATAAAAATCTTTATTTTTATATGTGACTATTTGTGGATTATCTGCTTGAAAAAAACCAGCAAGTTGCATTTTAAAATTTTTATCATTTGCTTGTTGTGCAAGCTCTAACACTTTCGAATAAGGCCAACCTTTATCATTCATAGGTAAAGATTGTTGTGTTGCTTTTCTTACACCTTTTAATGAACTATCAACCCATAATTCTTTAACTGTTTCTTTTACTATTGCATCACATTCTTTCTCTGCAAAAAACTGTGATGTTAAAATAGAAACTATATTTTTATTACCAACCAGTTTGACAATATTTTTTTCATCTGGTTCAACAATATTTTCTTTTGCTGCTTTAATTGCAGTTTTTTCTTCTTCTTCTTTTTTTGGAATTTCTAGAGTGTCAATCTCTGTATCTGTAAACGAATTCATTTTCAATCCTTATAATATGACCATAACTTATCTAAACAATAATACCATAGTCCGTTTATTGTTGGTTCAATTAACGCCACCAATCCTGCTTCAAATAAACTTGCGTTAGTAATTGCACTAACAACAATCATTGAAATAATTATATGTCCTAGTGTGTAAATTAATGCACGACCAAAACTTGTACTAATAATTATTTTAAATATACCACTTGTAAATTCTGTCATAATCAATATTATACATTATTTCTTCTCTATGTCAAGTGGTTTTTTAATTTGTTCAACATCTTCTAGTGTTGGTTTTATTAACCATTGTTTAGTTCTATGTTTTTGTCCGTTAAAAACTTTTCCTTCTTTTGCATCTTGCAACCATTTATGTAATCGTGTGGATTTTGCTGGTTTATATTCTTCTACCCAACCACCATCTAATCTTCTAGATAATTTACCACCAGTTTTAGGTTTAGGCATTTTATTCCAATGAAAATGTTGTTTACTGGTATTATTACTCATATAGTAATTTTTCTTATGATAGTTGCCTTCTTTAATTGCAATCCAAGTTTTGATTTGTTCTTTAGTTCTTTCTTTTTTACGAATCATTCGTTCCCAACGAAATAATCTTTGTGTTTCATCTTCTACTGTATAGAAACGACCTTGTTCATCAACCTTTGTACCACCATATCTTTTATCGTGATAAGTTATGATTGGAGGAAATTCTTTTTTTGAAGGAGTTTTATATTTTTGTTTAAATATTTTCATAATAATATATATACTATGCCCATTGAAGAGCTACACCGTGAATTTTGTTTGTATTAGCTTGGTTACTTCCAACAATTTTCCATCTTAATTGAACTTGAGGACTTGCAGACCCAGTAAGAGTTGTACTTCCAGAAAATATTTTAACACCACTTGACCCAGTGGAATACCCTTCATCTGTTAATGTAACTGCGTTAAATGTAGTATTATCTCTTGTTACTGATGCATTTATATCAGTATTTAAATCATCTTCTATTTCTGCAAATATAACTAATCTTGCTTCACTTGGTGTTGTGAGTGCAGTAAATGTGTCAGATATGAGAGTCATACTAGAGTTAGCAACATCACCTTTACTTTCTGCAACAACTATGATACCAGAACCACCAATACCTCCTAAACCAACACCAGCTGGTGATGGCATTGACATACCACCTCCTCCACCTCCTCCACGATTTGCAGTTCCATCTGTGCCTGGAAAAGACTCACCAGTAGAATATGCAACACTTATAGGCCCAAGTGGTATACCACCTAAAAATGGAGTTGATGCATTTGAGGTTTCATTTTGTCCAACTCCAGCACCAAAAGGAACACCAGCATTAGGTGGATTTGAATCTCCAGATTCACTTCCACTACCACCTCCACCACCAGCATAACCAACTGATGTTGAACCATCTGCAATATTATAATTTAATCCTACACCACCAGCACCACCAGTTTGTGGTGAAGAAATTCCATCTCCACCAGGCCCACCAGCACCACCACCGCCTCCAGAATTATTATTTGTTGTAGGGCCAGCTACACCACTTGATACACCACCAGCACTACCAAAAGAACCTCGTGCATTTATAGGAGTTCCAGGCAAAGGGTCATTTGATAAACCAGGCACTGGATGATTACTTGTTTGTGTTGGTGAATGTTCAGCATTACCACTTTCATTACTGTCTTCTGTGTTGTAAGTACCAGTTCCTCCAGCACTACCACCTTGTAAAAATGCGTGTTCAAATGCACCAACATAAGTTGTATGAGAATAACCACCACCAGCACCACCACCTTCTGCTGTAATTACAACTGCTGGAGAAGCATTAAATACTGAATCTGCACCTTGTTGTCCAGGCGTATAATAAAATGTATGACCAGGCGATGGGCCTTCTGCTGGATTATAAAATGTAAATGACCTCTCTGGATTTATTGCGATTGCTGCTTGATATTGAGGAGTATAAGGATGAGGGCCTGAAACTGTTGGAAGTAAACCTACATTCACACCACCTCCACCTTCTCCACCTTCACCTACAGATAATGGAATAGTAGAACCAGGCGTTACTGGATAATTTTCATAAAATACTAAACCTCCAGCTCCACCACCGCCACCACTAGTGTTATTATAACCACCAGCACCGCCACCACCAGCACCACCAATTACTAATACATCAACAGCAGTAGTGGTTGGTTCAACAGAATATGTTCCAGCACCAGGCGATATAAAAGATTGTCTTTGGATTGATGGAGAAGGTAAAGGTTGGTTTGGAGTAGTGTTTGCATAAAAATCTGAGGTTGCATCATAAGTTGCGTTTGAATTTTCAGCAGTATCTATACCACCCTCACTATGAAACTCATCTACAATACCATCCATTAAATTAAATATTGTAAGACCTTCATTGACTGCTTTTTTAAATCCAAGAAGACCAATATTGAAAGGAGTTTGTGCTTCTGCAAGACCTAAATCTACATCTACTTTAGTGCCAGAAATACTTGGAGATGGTGATATGTCTGCATCAACGATAGTTCCATCTGTGATGTCAGTTGATTTTATTTGAGTTAAACCAGTAAGAGGATTTGGCATATGTTATTTCCACTGTAATGCAACACCGTGAATTTTGTTTGTATTACTTAATGATGTACCAACAATTTTCCAACGAAGTTGTACTTGAGGTTGACCACCAGCAGCTCCAGTTAATGGAGTAGACCCACTAAAAATTTTAATTCCACTTGAACCAGCAGAGTAACCCTCATCGGTTAATGTTATAGTATCATAATTTGTATTATCTCTAGTTGCACTTACAGTAAAATCAGATAAACCATCTGGTAATTCAGCAAAAACAACTATTCTTGCTGTACTTGGTGTTGTACTCGCAGTAAATGTATCGGATACTAAAGTCATACTAGTTGCTTGAGCACCAGCATCAAAAACTAAAAGAATACCACCATCACCACCAATATTTGCAGTTCCACTAGCTGCACCTTCACCTCTAGCACCATCAGCAAAAAGTGCTTGTCTTGGTGCTGGTAATGCTGTGTAATATGGTGCTTCATCAAATACACTATTTGGAGAAGGAAGTGATGCACCACCAACTGCTGCTTCATATTCTAAAGATGGAGTGGGAACATATGTAGGATTAGAATATCCAGAACCACCACCAGCACCACCAGTAGTGCCGCCTGGGTCTGCTGTACCACCACCTCCGTGATAACCAGAACCACCACCACCATACATATAAGGTGGATAACCAAAACCAGAACCTTGAAAATGTATTGCATCTGGATGTGGAGACTCTTGTGTCCACTCTGCTGGGCCGAACCCAGTACCCTCACCATAAGGATATGCACCATTACGACCATTTGCTTCTTGGTCTGCACCCCCACCAGATGCATTAGTACCACCAGAACCAGCAGTGGGTACACTAAAACCACCAGAACCATTAGTACCAGCAGTAAATCCACCACCACCACCTTGTGCTTGTGGTGCACCATTTGAATGTTCACCAGCACCACCAGCACCTACAATTAAAACTGATTCGGCTGCATTGGTTGGAGAAACTGTATCTGCAAAACCAGGCCCCTCATCTGGGTAAGTGCCAGGCGAATCTGGTTGATGATAAAATCCAATTTCATTATATGCACCACCTTCTATAATTGTAACTTCACTATCAAAAATTCCAGTAAAACCACCAGCACCAGCAGAAGCACCACTTCCACCACCACCAAAACCACCAGCACCAGCTATTTGTGGAGCTGAGTATTGGGGGGTACTTGCTGTTGGGCCAGTACCACCTTCACCAACAATATAATCCCAAGTTGCACCAGCTATAGATGGACTTGTTATTGTGCCTTGTACACTACCACCAGCACCACCTTCACCATAAGAATTAGTTCCACCACCAGCACCAACCATAGTTGCTTCAACAGATGTTGTCAAAGATGGAAATGTGATACTACCTTGAGTACCAAATGCACCAAATGTAGCTTCTTGAGAAGTGAATGTAATTAAAGGTGCGTGTAGTGGGTTTTCAAATGTAACTGCATCTACACCGAGATGCATTGCAACATCAGGCGTTGAGTCAAGATTTTGATAGAAATCACCAGATGAATCATAGTTTGTGGTTGCAGAGTTCTCAGCAGTATCTATTCCAGTTTCATCGTGAAACTCGTCAACTATTCCGTCAACTAAATTAAAAATTGTAACACCATCATTTACTGCAATTTTAAAACCAAGAATACCAATATTAAATGCGTTTGTTTCTAGTTGACTTGTATCTAATCCAGAAACTTTACTACTGGCAATAGCTGCAGTCGGACTTATGTCAACATCTTTTACTTCAGCGTCTTTTATGTTTGATGATTTAATTGTTGTTAATGGCATTTCTATCTCTGGTATCTTGCAACTACAACATCACCGTCTGATAATGCAGATGCAAAGGTTACGGTTGTACCACTTATTGAATAAGCAGATGTTGGAATTTGACAAACTCCATTGATAAAAATAAATACATCATTTACTGGAACTTCGTGTGATAATGTCATCGTAGTTGTTGAACCACCACTTACAGTAAGTGTATCTAATAGAAAACCTGTACCTCTTCTACTTGATGTTTTGATTCCTAAATCTCTAACTTCTATTTCTGCTGATGCAGATGGAGCAGATGTAAATGTAATAGTTGCACCAGATGTAGAATAATTTGATGAGGGTTTTTGAACTAGACCATCAATCGTTACTAGTAATGCACTTGCAGCTGAAATCGTTGATGATGTAACAAATGCAGTTGTTGAACCATCACCAGTGAATGTATCTAGTGTAAATGTTTTTAAAGTATCGTCTAAAAGAGATGCAGTGATAGAACCAGCAGCAATACCGCTCTTTTCTGTACCTGGTCCTAAACCTTTGTGAATAATATAAATTTCATCACTACCAGCTAATGCTTCAGAAAATTCTAAAATCTTTGGAAGTCCATTTGCATCATCTTTAATAAAATATGCAACATCTGGTTCTTGTCTAATATTATTTACAAATACTTCTACATTTGATGCATTTAAGCCAGGAATCTCTCTTGAAAGAACAAGTGAATTTGCAATACTATTATTTGTACCAGTATCAGAACCTACGAAGTCTTCTTTTGCAAATGTATTGACTGGAACATTTAAAAATGGTTTACCTATATATGCCATTTACAAACTCCATTAAGTTACATCTTCAAGAATAGATGCAACAACATCTAATGTAGCTGCACTTCCATATACTAATACTTTATCATCATTGTTTAAAACAATTTTTTGTCCTGATACAATTTTAAGTGTTGATTGTGGTGGAATAGGTGCATCTTTTACAATGTGAAATGCTTTATAAATTACTATCGTACCAGCTGCAGTTCCATTTGATGCACTTGAATTTTGTGCATATGTAAATGTAGTTGCACCAGTTCGTGTAATCTTATATATTCCATTGACATAGTTTGTAGAAGAACCAGTTACATTAACATACATACCTGTTTGTAATCCATGAGCACCACCACAAGTTACTGTTGCAGTATCACTTGTTGATGATATACTTGTTATCGAACCTAGTGTTGCACTAGTGTCTTGAACAAATGCAGTAACTGTTATTGCAGAATCACCTGTGTTCGCAGCATCTAATTCAATAAGAATTGAATTTACTCCAGAACCATTGTTTGCAGTATAAACTGTCTGTGGTCCAGTTAATGCATCTGAAGCACTAGACTGGTAATTTTCTCCAGCAGAGGTTACACTTACGAATGAATTTTTAAAATTATTTGCCATTTGTGTTTCTCTCTATTATTTATCCAAGTGCAACAGCTACTGCAATTGCAAAACCTTGTGTTGTTGCAGCAGTTGTTTGTGAAGTTCCGTCTGCAAAAGTTAATGAACCAGAACTTAATGTCAATCCAGCTGCATTATTAGTTCCATTTAAATTTACTGTTCCTGTAAATGTTTCAGTTCCGCTGTGTGAATTATTACCAGAAAAACTAATGTTACTTGCAGGATTAAATATTGCACTATTTAAAGCCACAACTGCTTCTATGACATCAGTTGCTGATGCAATTGTTCCAGATGCACCAGTGATACTTGCAATATCACCAACATCTGCACTTAAAGAATTAAATGTTGTTCTAAAAGTTTCAAAAGTATTTGAACCTGCTACACTTCTATCTGCCATCTTCTTTCTCTACAAGTTTAATTAACAAAGATTTCATTTCATGCATTTCTGATTTAATAGTATTTATCTCTCTAACTGCATCTCTTAACTGGTCTCTTTGTCTTTGTGTTTCAAATCTTAATTTAATTCTTTTTTCATAAGCTTGAGTATCTGTGTTAATCACAGCACCTGTTTCAATATCTTTTACTAAATGGTCTCTATCTTTTATTTTTAATACTGTCATTATGCTGTCGCTATTGCTCTTAATCTTTTTATTACAGGTGGTCTAGTTGAATCAGTTGATTGCATTCTAATTTTAATCTGAAAACTTATAAACTCTTGTAAATCAGTAGCAGAATATTCATGTTCAATAAAATCGTCCCTAGTCGTAGATGTATTTGTTGTTACATCAGTAGTACCATTTGTATTGAAGAATGTATAACCTAAATCATTAAAATCAGATGAATCATCTGAACGAAGAGTTTTAAACATAACTTGTATTTCTGAATTAGGTAATCTTACAGCATCAAACTTCACATTAATTTGTGTTGCTGGTGAATTTAAAACAATTTGTTTTGTTAAATAAATTGCATTTGTATTATCACCTTCTGATTCTGTTGGGTCTATAAAATCACTAGTTGGATAAACATCAGATGCAGAATCAATATTATCAACTCTATTACCAATACAGAATACTGAACCTCTATCCATATCAAGAACTGGTGATAGATTATCAAATTCAGAAGTAAAGGCAAGTGTTAATTGAAATGATTTTGATGATGACATTTCGTTTGCTTCGTTTATTTCTGATGCAATCATTCTTGGAGTTTCAAAGAAAATATTTTCATTGATACCAAAATTTTCACCTAGTGTTGTTAAAGTAAATGATGTTTGTGCACCGTTTACTGAAGTACCTGTACTTGTTTTCAATGATGATGAAATTTTAGTGTTTGGATATTCAACTGTGTTTACCGAAATATTAGCTAAATCCATCATTGCATTTTCAGTTGCAACTACTGCATTACCACCAACTTTTGCTGTACTTGTTGCACTTGCTGTTGTTGTAATTGTATAACTATCTAATTGAATGTTTGCAATTGCAGTATGTGTTTTATTAATTTGTGTTAGTGGTATACCTGAAACTTGATACAATTCAACAGTTGCACCTGACTCATGTTGTGCGTCTGCACCTTCAACACCTCTTGTTAAAGATGAAACTGTGGTACCTGATATCGTACCAGAAACTACTTCTGCAGTTTGTGGGTCACCAGCTGAATCATTTGGTCTTGAAATTTTTAAATGTACTGTTCCACTACCAGGAAATCCTGTTGAACTTGCTAAACTTAAAGATGAACCACCAGCAAGTAATTGTGCACTTAATGTTGTAGATACACCTGAACTTGCACCACTTATTGTTACATTATTACTTGTTGTATGCATACCGTGGTCTGGGTGTAATATTTTTACTGTCGTAGATGTATTTAAAGTTTCTATTGGATTCAGTTGTAAAGTCTGTGACGGTACTGGTTCGTTATGTAATTCAATATTACCCGAAGATGTAGTTGTAAATTTAGCACGATATAAATTAAATTTCATATCTTGAAATTGAAATCCAGTATATGTTGAATCGTTTTGTGATTTAAATAATGCACCCAAGAATGGTTGGTCATTTACAAGTCTACTACCACCAACATCAAGTTCACCCATTTGTGAAATCCATTGTAAATAATTTTTACTATCGGCAAGAAGAACAAAACAATATTCTCTACCTTCTTGTAAATATATTGGTGCATCAAAAGTAAATGTTGTTACAGCTGTTGCATCTTCAGATACATTTACATCTTCAGGTTGTAAAGTTTTTCTTCCGAATGGTAAGACTTTTTTAGTTGGATAACCATTTTCCATTTCTCTTAATTCAATAGTTATCGGAATATCGGTATCTTTCTTTTGAAAGAACAAGTCTAATTTGGTTACAAATGCACCACCAATTTCTTGAACTGCAAATGATTGTGCAAGTGGGTCACCACCAAGTCTCCATTGACGAATAATTCTTTGACTATTAAGTTGTCTATTACCTTCAACAGTTTCAGTTACTACCTCACCATTTCTCGTTCTAGTAACAGTTTCTACAACAGTATTTAAAATACCTCTTGCACGATATATCGATTGTGCATGAGTTCTAACATTTTCAATTGCGTTTGTTTCACTTGATGATAATCTAAATACTCTTTCGCCTGTTAAGAATGCTGGATTACCAGCAACAGTTGGGTCTGGAATACTGAATATACCTCTAATAGAACCAGTAGGTCCTGTAACAAATTGTTTCATGTCTTCGTTACCTGGTAAGATTTTATCAACTGTACCACTAGCAGGTGTTACTGTTCTAGGTCCATTAAATAAGTTAAAAATAATTTTTGCACTACTATCTCTAGTTTCAGGAACAGTTGCAGAAAGTGGAGGAGTTTCAGTTCTCAAAGCATTCATAGGATTAGTAAAGTTTTTGAAAAATTCTACTGTTGCATTTTGTGAGTTATCAATTAATGCACCAGCTTGGTCATAGAATTCAACACTATACAATCTGTTAGTACCAAAGATATTACAATCTTCACCTATATGTTCACCCACATCAATCTTAATAAATGTTTCACCTTCATTATTAGGTGTAATTGTTAGACCAGTGTATGAATAAGTAGTATTTGAAGCAGCTGTTACTGTTTTTTGACCATGAGATGTATATGTACCATTTGCTCTGTCACTTGAAAATAGTTCTGCAACAATGTCAATAGGTGCATTGTTATCAAATTTAAAATCTACTCTCGATATAGAAGTATAATTACCAGCAGTTGATGGTAATGCAATTGTCGTTGCAGTACCATTGATAGAACCTCCATCAATATCTACAAAATTTGTCACAGCAGATTTATCAAAGAATGGATATACTCTCATCTTTGGATACATACCATCTACTTTAAATGTTACATTTCTTGCACGAATAAATGGAATTAAATCTTGTCTAACTATTTCAGTACCAATTACTTCATCAACAAAAACTTCTCTTACAAAAGTTCTTTGACCACTTCTTACTTGGTTTGTTGTTGTTGATTCAATAAGCTGTCCTGTTCTACCTCTGTTTCTACCAAATGTTCTTCTACCAGACCATGTAGTTTCCCATGCATTCCAAACTGTACCTAATGCATTTCTTTCGTTTGCTGCATTTTCAATTTGGTTAAAATTACCCTCTAGATTAATTATGATTGCAGGTAATCTATTTACTTCAAACCACTCATCACCAGATGGGTCAAGTTTCATATCACCAATCCACTGATAAAATAACATTGTGTTTACATTTTCAATTCTTGTTGCATAAGGTTGTTCAATAACTACTTCATGTGTATATGGTAATGTAATTAAATCACCAGTTCTTGCATAATTATTATTTGCTCTCAATGTGTCTGTATCATTCTTCTCAAGTAGTGATATACCTTTTTGAACATATGATGGTCTTAATTCACCATTTTCGTAATCTATTGCACAGTTATAATCAGAATGAGTTACAAAACCTGTTTTGTGTCCAGAGAAGTTGTCTACAACAAAACCAGTTTTAAATCTATCCAGTCCTGCTGCATCTAATATCTGTAAAGTTTCTGCTTCTTGTTCTAATAAATTAAGGGTTGTAAAATCTTCAACTCTTTCAATTCTATCCTCTAGTTTTCCGATATCTCTCATAGTATATCGTCTGTTTCTTTCTTTAAAAATTCTTACTTTTTTAACATCTTTTACAAATGGTGGTATAACTATTTCAGCTATTTTCATGTGTTCATTTTGAGAAAGTTCTTTTGGAAATTTGACGATTGATTCTTCGTCAGGTATACCTGCTTTGACAACAAATTCACCAAGATAGTTTAAATATAAAATATCATTTCTTGCTAAAAAGAAATCTAAATCATATTGAAAATTAGAATTATCTTTTGGTATATTAACAACTGATGAACCAGTACCTGTAAATGTTCTTGAATTGAAATCAAAAGATGCAGATGTTACTTTATCTATTGATTCACCTTGTCTTGTTGATGTTGTGATTGTTGCATTAGCAACCTTAGGTCTGAAATCTACACAATCGTGTAACTTGAATAGACCAGCTGGCCTTCTTTGAGTAGGGTCTATTCTTGTTGCAACAAAATCTGGTATATCTTCATAATCAATACCAGAATAAGAATCCACTGTAAAGAACTCACCATTACCATGGTCAAAATAATCACACACAATTAATAGTTTACCAATTGCCTGTGGTGCATTTTGTTTTCTTACAATTCTTGCAATATCATAAAAGTTATCTCTCATACCATCGTCTAGTGTATAATTTGCTGTAACATCATTATCACCTGCAGTTAATGTTCCAACCACAGCTGTCGCACCTGATGTCTGTCCTGTAATGGTTTCGCCTGCTGAAAAGTCTGTATTTGATTTTAAAACATATGTTATAGGTGAAACTAAATGAATTATCTCACCAATCGCACCACTGGTGCCACCAATAATTCTTTCACCTTTAGTAAATGTACCAATAAAACTTGTTGCAGTAAATTGAGGTAAAGTAACATCAGTACCAGATGCTGCAGATTCAAATATAGCTCTTAAATTGTAAACATCACCTCTACCTAAAGATATTTCTTTATGATGAGCAGATGTACCATATATTGCAGCACCAGCAACACCATCATTATCTACATCGATAAGATGCATTGCATTGTTTGTTTTTGTATTTTGTTGAACTGAAGTTTTTGTTAAGGTTGCAACAACTTTAACTTTATAATCACCAGAAGACCCAAATACTGTTGTTGATGTTATCGTAGCTGAACTAGAACCCGAACCACTTGTTGTTACATTAGAACCATCTATGTCTACAATATCACCTGTTCGTCCAGTACCACCAGCACCCCCTTGGTCTAAAATTGATATAACATAATCAGTATTATTGAATGCATTAAATGTTTCATTAGAACCTGCAGTCATAGATATTTGACCTGATGAGTTAACTGTTACAATAAACTGTCTTCTAAATGTAAACGAAGTATCTGAAACACCATTGTTTGAGTCTGTTAATAAAGTTTTACAAAAAGGTTTTTGTAATTTTCTTATCAAAATATTTCTGTCTTGGTCTTTTAAAACTGTTCTTGTTCTTGTTGCTGGAACTGTTGTAATACTATTTGTTAATGTAACTATTGCTGCTGTACCAGAAGAAGTATCTGGAGTTGTAGGTGAACCAGCAACTGTATAAGTTGCAGTATTATCACCAGTTCTTGTTAGTGTAAATTTACCATTGTAGTTACTTGCATTGTGACCTTTTATGATTACAGTTCTAGAACCAGAACCAGGTAAGATAGTACCACTACCTGATGCAAATGCACCAGTAGATGTTATGGTTGCAGTAGTTGAAGTTCTTGTTGTATTTGAAGTTGTAACATCATCAAAACCTTCTAACACATAATAAGTAAGTTGAGTATTACTTGTTATTGCTTCAACAACAATTTTTTCTGCAACACCATTATTACCTGATGGTATTTCAATAGCATCACCTACTCTTAATTCTGTTGTAAATAATGTACCAAAACCAGTAAGTGTTTTATTATTTGGTTCTGTTGATACTGTTCCAGTTAGAGTAAAAGTCGATTCTTGTACAGTATCACAGGTAAAATCTTCACCAGCGTCTGGGTCATTCATAAACATTGAATGAACCATACTAAAATCAAATAGTTGACTTGATGCAATAGTTAAATCTGTATTACCAGAGTCCTCAACAATTTCATCAGTTTCAGCTGAACTTGTCGATTTAACTTTTTCACCATTTGTGAATGTACCTGTTACACTTATTAAATTAATTCTATTACCACTTGTATTATCTACGAATCCAGTTGCACCAGAAGTAACACCTGTTACTTTTGCACCTGTGTTTAAACCACCAGAAGGAGTTGCACTCATAACCAATTCGGTTATCATTTTAATATCAAAAAGATTTATTTTATATTGTGTATCATTATCGGCAGCTGTACTTAAAAAATTCGTAACACTACTATTATTACTATCTAATTCAATAGCTCTTATTCTTGCATTACCTATTTTTGTACCTGCACTACCAGATGGTAATAAAGAACCTGCCTCTGTTCCTCTAGCAGCAGAACCACCACTTTTAGCTGCTGTAAAATTATCGTGTAATGAAACTTCTCTATATGGTTTTGCAATTTCACCAGAAATTTCTGGTGTTAAATCTGGTATTTGAAATAAGTTTGTTGTACGAACAAAGTTACCAACTTCGACAGGTGTGATACCTGCATTAATGTTTCTTGTTGTTCTTGGTTTTTCTATATCTACAAAACTTGGTGCAATCTTTTCTAACTCATAACCTTTTACATATGCTTTACCAGGTGATACTTGTAATGTCATCAATGTATTTGAAGCAGTATTACCACTATCAGTTATAGCACCTGAAGAATAAATTCCTTCGTTTAAACCATCGGTTAAATTTTCTTTTGGAACAACTTGAAACTGTCTATCAGATAAGGAATAGTGACCTGATTCATCAAAAGTTCTTCTTGCAAGTGTATCACCTAATATTGAGTATTCTGTATCTCTTGCTTTAAATTGTAATACACCTTCTTTAACTCTTAACAACTCAATAAAATTAGAATCTGCAGTTGAGTTAAGTGATAACTTTGCAAGTGTCAAAGCTACCTTTAATCTATGTGCACCCTTTGCATTTTCATTACTACTACCAGTGGCGTTATCTAATAAACTAGTATCATTCTCTGGAGTAACCAGTGTTTCTGTAATTGTAAAACCTACTCTGTATGACGGAGTATTTGTATATTTGTCTAATACTAATCTTTGTGCAGAATTTCTTACAAATGTACCTCTAATAAAATAAACACCAGCATTTACATAAGCAGATGAACCAGTTGCAGTACCATCTGTTGCTTGTACTGTTGCAGACTCTTGGTCTATAACAAAACTTCCTACTGCAACATCAGCTGAAATATTTTCACCATTTTGAAATACTTCTGCAACCTTATCATTACCTGTACGAATATACTTTACAAATAATGTAATTGGGTCACCACCACTTAATTCAGCACTAGATGAGGAATCTGCAGCAGCCACTGTTATTACTTGTGCTTGAACACCAGAAGAGGCACCTGTGATAACAGAATCGACATAAGTGTTTAAATATGACGATATGTCAGAACCTGCAAATGTAGAGTTTAATTTTACTGCATAATACTCATCAGTAAAACCAACTTCACCAGGTATTACCTGTGCACCTTCTTTGAAAATGTTTTTACCAAGTTTTTCAATTTGGTCTTGAAGTATTGATTGTTGTGTTGTTAATTCTCTTGCTTGAACAGCAAAACTAGGTCTGTACAAAACTCTATGAAAATTATCTGATTCATCAAAATCGTCATAATAAGGTGCGATGTTTAAATTCGTTAATTGTCCCATTTAAAACTCTACTATAATTTTTATATCTTCAGTTTGGTCAGAAGCTCTTGAAATTGGTCTTCTATTTTCTATGTATATGATGTCTCCACTATCTGGTTGAACTTCAGGAGTTGAATAACCAGAAACAAATACTGCACTATCGACAGTTGATGAACTTGAAGATGGTGTGCCAGATGCACTTGAATCTGCACCGTTAATTGTATTCGTTCCCGAAAATGCAATTAAATTACCAGATGAATCAACTCCGTGATTTGAAAATCTTTCTTGGCAGTAATAAAGTATTTTATTTGTTGCATCCCATTCTACTACTTTACCGACTGCACCAGTTGTTGCTTGTGTAATTTTTTCATCTGTATCAAAGTTACCTGAATTGGATGCTAATAATACAGCTTTACTTTGTCTACCAGTTGTTGCTGTAAATAAACTTGTACTACCAAATTGAGTTGGATTCTTAACTATACCAACTTGTCTAAAATCGTTTTGTACTGTAATATCAGAACCTTCTTCTTGTTCAAATTTAGTATTCATCATTACAAAATGAGAACCTAATTCTGTTTGTGCATCACGACCATGACCAACAACAGGTGAAATAATTGGTGTGATAGCTCCTGCACTTGCAGAGTTCCAAGTTGTTTGTGTAGAACCTGATATTAAAGATGATGCACCAGTATCTGTATAGATATTAGTTGATGCAAGACTTACTGTTGCAAATGTATAACCTGAACCTGCTGCTTGAACAGTTGATACACCACTTTCACCAAAGTATGTAATTGCATTACCACTCACTACTATTTTTAATATACCACCAGTACCGTCACCTTGAACTTTTGCATAATAAGTGCCATTTGGATAACCAGAACCTTGACTAGTTACTAAAAACACATCTATCGGTGCACCATTAAATGGTGCAGTATCGCCACTTGCACTAGCTGCAGCACTAGAAACTGTTGAATCAGTTGTGGCAGGCATGAAATCTGTTGTAAGAAATTTTGATATTTCTGAAGTTGATAATGTGTACATATATTGTAAATAATAACCACCCACAAATTGTTTTACTGGTGAAGTAAAAGATGGTTCTGAACTTAAAGCTTGTGTATTACCAGTTGAACTATTTAAATTATACAATACTTTATAAACTTTGTGTTCAGATGTAATGAAGTAAAATGTAGAATCAAATAAACTTGTTGCACTTGAATTATTGGCTACATTAGAAGTTGATATATTATGTTCGTACATATCGTAAGTAGTACCAGAAACGAATGTTCTACGATTTATTACTCTTGCAACATCAGTTGATGCAATTTTGTTTAATCCTAACATTGAGTCATAACGATAATTTTCAGATGTAATGTCATCTACTGGTGTTGGAGGTGAAGTGTCACTACCACCAGAAGTTCCACTGGTGAAAGGACTTGATTTTCCCAAGAACATATAATAATGTTCATTAGATTCTGAAAATGATTCTTCAAACTGCCCAGCGTTTTGAAGTCTAAATTTTTCTGTAATAATTGCAGCCATTGTTATTCCTTCTTATATTTATGACGGTTCTTTTGGCCATGTAACTTTATTTACTTTGTCTTCGGTATCTAAATCTTTTGGTAAATCCCTTAACTCTTGTCTATAAGTTTTCCAATCAGAACTCATTGTCACATCAGAGTTAGCCATCCAATCCGATTGTGCAAGTTTATTATTTCTTTCCATTCTTAAACCAGCAATCGCTCTATCGTAAGCACCTTTTGCCCACTCTACATCTCTTGCTTCAAGTTCTTTTATTTCTGAATCGGTCAAAGGTACTTTTTCACCATTAACCATTTTATGTGTGTATGCCATTTTTATCTCCTATAATTATTGCCATTATTCATTTACACCATAAACAATAAACAATCCTTCATCAATAGTTCCAGATGAGGGAAAAAATCTTATATAATTCATTGCACTTGTTAAAGAACTAGAAAAATAATTTATATTACCATAATGATTATTATTGTTATTATAATGAATCCAATTACAAATATATTTTTTATAATCATTTGTTCCAGAACGACCAAAGTTTGTTAAATCAAATTCAAAATAATTTCCAACATTTGCTTTGAAATTCCAACCTTGAAAGTCATAGTAATTTGAAGTGCTTCCAGCACCCAGAGAGTGAGATGCAGAACCTAACTGTGCATAATGAGAACCAAAATAACCAGTAAAAGAAATTGTAGACCCATTATCTGGTGAATCTGAAAATCGTAAATCTGCTGTTGTTGAATGTGTAAGATTATGCACTACTATTTTAAATCTATTATAGCCTGTCATAATAGAACTATTAAAAACAACTTCTGAAACACTGCCTGTAACATTTGTTTCTGTAATTTTAACATTAGTACCAGCAGAACCAAATGTAAAATCATTTCCAGCATCATTTACTTTAAGAGCTTGTCCAGCAGAACCTAAAGTATTAATATTAAACAATCCAATTTTATCTACAAAAGTTTCATCAAATAATATTCTGTGATTTGCATTTGAACTAGAACCATCAGTACCATCTAAAACTAAAAAATCACCAGCATCTGCTGTTCCATTTGTGGAATTTAAAATGATAGAATCTGATGAAATATTATTTACTGCAGCTGATTGTAACTCATCACGAGTTACTGCACTAGAAGCAATTTCCGTTGAACCAACTGCATCATTTGGAATTTTTGCAGAGGTAACATTATCATCTAAAATCTTTGCAGTAGTGACAGCATTATCTGCAAGCTGTGTTGTTGCAATCGTTCCTGCTTGTAATGCACCTACTGGTATTTTACTTATTGGCATCTATGAAACCTTCTTTCCAAAGTAACCAGTTTTTTCATCAATTTTTCTAGTTTCACCTTCTTTGTTTGCATCAAAAGGTGTTTTTGGTAATTCTATATAAGTAGAACCATCTGGTCTTTTTAATTTTGCACCACCAGTCGGTGATTGTTTTGTAATTCTAGTTACCATCTTAATTCCTTATTATTTATATATTTATCACAAATTATTTCCATTGTAAAGACACTCCGTGTATTTTATTTGCACCCTCAAGAGATGCACCAACTATTTTCCAACGAAGTCTTACTTGTGGTGATGCACTTCCAGTTAATGGAGTTGAACCACTAAAAATCTTAATACCACTTGACCCAGCAGAATATCCCTCATCTGTTAGTGTAACTGCATTAAATGTTGTATTATCTCTGGTTACACTTGCACTAATCTCTGAATTTATATCATCACCTAACTCTGCAAAAATTACTATTCGTGCTGTACTCGGTGTTGCATTTGCAGTAAATGTATCAGATATTAAAGTCATAGAGGTGTTAGTAGTTAGTGTTCTAGATGTTGCAACAATAACTCTACCATCAGCACCATCACCACCCTCGCCAGGATAAGCACCACCTCCACCACCACCAGTATTTGCAACACCATCTGTACCATTGCC
>VTLG01001012.1_pt1 | contig 21439 bp, 6 predicted proteins | sample 4694571 | NCBI WGS metagenome assembly VTLG01 (sample SAMN12604809, study PRJNA352737) | marine metagenome | biome: ENVO:00000447; feature: ENVO:00000209|ENVO:00000569|ENVO:01000036; material: ENVO:00002151; isolation source: viral sequences binned using virsorter ... | reverse complement strand
CATTAAGTGTAGAATCAAAATCAACTGCACCTTTTACATTTAGTTCTCCTTCATTTACTGCATTACCAGTAGCAGAAGCAATAGTAAACTTATCAGTTGTACCAGAACGAACTGCAAAGTTACCATCTACATCAACAGTTCCATTAAATTCTGCGTTACCATTTTGAGTTAACACACCATCAGATGTGATATCTCCTGAAGCACCTAGAACTTGGAACTTAACTGTGTCTCCAGATACTTTCTTACCAACGAATAATCCTTCTCCAGATCCAGTACCACCAATGTGTAGTGTTGTATTAATACCAGCACCACCAAAGACTCTTAAGTTAGAAGTGTTATGGTTTGAATAACTTGGAGTATATGCACCAACAGAACCAGCACGTAGTTTATATCTGACAGATAGGTAGTTTCTTAAACCGTAATTCTCTGTTGCGTCTTCTTGCTGGTTAAAGTCACCGTTTAGATATATGTCACCATTAAAGAGAACGTTCTTATCAAAGTATCCACCACCATCTACTCTTAATGCACCGTAATCACTATTCTGAATTGAGTGAGGAGCACCAGATAGAATATCAGGTTCATCTGTACTTTCTAGATAAACAAGTCCTGCAATATTTGCACTACCTGCAGAATCTAAATTACCGTTATCTGTATCAACAACAAACTTATCTACTCCAGCAGCAGTCTGAACTTTGAAGGTCTTATTATCTGCTTTAACTATAGTTTCATCAGATACTGTTAGAGTACCAGCAACAGCAGTATTACCAGATGCTGCTACAATATTAAACTTGTTAGTATTAACATCAACATTACCTTCTACAGCGAGAATACCACCCATCGTGATATTACCAGTTGTAGATCCTGCAGTAATCTTTGCAGTACCACTTCCATTCTTCATTATGAAGTCTTTAGAAGCACCTTGAATAACTACTTCATCATCAAATCTAGATGTACCATGAGTTCTAAAGTTAGTATCAATGTCAACTGATCCACCTATATTAACATCTTGTCCAATACCAACACCACCTGATACTACTAAATCTCCTGTACCATTAGATGTTGAATTAGTGTTTGTTGTAAGACTTAAGTTACCAGCGACGACCCCTGCATTTGTTCCAGAGAATACTTCTGAGGTATTTGTGGCATCGTAGAGGAATGTGAATCTTCCTGTATGGCCTCCAAGATCAGCGGCCGAATCGTCGTAACCAAAGAATCCAATTTTTGCTGCTGAATCGTAATATCTGAATTCAATTCCCCTATCTTTGTTGTCATCCGAACCTGGAGCAGTATCACCACCAAGAGTGAGAATAACATCATCCACCTGCATAGTGGTAGAATTAACTGTTGTAGTCGTTCCATCTACTTGTAAGTCTCCATGTATTCTACATGTACCAGATGTAGTTCTATCATCACCTGGATCTAAATGTAAAGTTGCTCCAGTTGATGCAATATAATCTCCTTGGAATTTAGATCCTTCAACAGTAACTTTACCATTAGTTGCTTCTGAAGCAGTTATTACAACAGCATCTTCTGCTGTAATATTAAGAGTACTTGATCCTGCACCAGCATTGGTAATACCAAGACTGAAAGATCTAGCAGAACCTGAATCCTGTGTAGACTGAAAAGTTAAATTACCATCACCATTCTTGTCTAAAGTTTGTGAAGTCGATGCGTTGAGGGTAATGTCTGGATCACTGAAATAGGATCTGACGTTAATATCAACCTCTCCAGCACCACCATCACCCGTATTATTTGCCCCAAACAGTAGATTACCGCTTGTATCATTAATCTTGATATAGTTGAGTTTATTGAATCCACGATATCCTGTAGTAGCAGTTAATTCTTGGTCGAGGTCGAAGTCCTCTTTTGCGTTGCCGTCAGCAAAGGAAATTCTACTGTTTTGAAGTTGAGTATTGTCAATACCAGCAGTAGCGAAAGTAACGTGACCTGCTGCAGATACATCGAAATCTTCCTGACTAAAGGAAGCGAGACCTTTCTGCGGTGTCGCACTCGCACCAAGATGTCTCCACGATCCTGCATCGCTAGTATCCGAATGAGTAGGTGCACCAGCTCCTGCTGCAATTCCTGCAATGGCCTCGTAAAGTTTTGATGCATTAGTGATTTTATCACCACGGGAATAGGTCGTTCCTGCATTATATGCTGCTGCTGTAGTTCCTTCTGTAGCAGTTGCAATCGGAATTGTCGCTGCTGCAGTTATTCTACCATAGTCGTCAATAGATGCCTGTATTGCATTAACAGTTTCTGATCCAGCAGCAGATGTTAATGATGCTGTATTATAATCAGCAGCAGTTACAGCAGTTGTTATAAGATCGATTGTTGGGTTACCAGTTGTACCAGCACCATCAGTAATAGCAATCCTAGTTGCAGTACCTGTAATAGTTCTGGTTGCCATAGAACCACCACTGGTTCTTGAAATCAAACCAGTTGTAGTAAGACCAGCAATAGCAACTAAATCTAAATCGTATGGTTGTGCAGATGAACCTTCTACAGTTCCATTAAGATTATAATCTGCAAGTGTTGATGGAATAGATCCATTAGTAATTCTACCCTTTGCATCTACAGTAACCTTTGTATAGTTACCTGTAGCACTAGAAGTACCATCATAATGGGGTAGTGTTGAAATTAATTGTAATGATGTATTCAGAGTTAAGTTTGCAGATCCATCAAATACACCAGATCCTTGAATATCATCAGCTAATGAAATTTGACGTGTAGAAGCAAGTCGTGCAGAAGTTGAAGCATTACCAATTAATGTTGCCGTAATAGTACCAGCAGCGAAGTTACCGTCTGCATCTCTCTGTACTAAAGTATTTGCCGTATTAGATATAGACTCGACTGGACGCTCGTACCTCAAAGAGTTCCACGCTGAAACGCCATCTCCAATTTTAAATCGCCCAGTATCTAATTCTATTCCTAATTCACCTTGGGCTAGTGTAGGGTTAGCGTTTGCCCATTCTTGAGCACCACCACGCCTTAATTGAATTCTATTTGCCATTTTATTGGATCAACTTTGAGAACATGCTTCCAAGTTATTTATGCCATTAAAAAGGGGGAACTTTGTCCCCCTTTGATTATTCTTCAGTAGTTGGTGGAAAAGGTGATCCATCACCTACATCATCACCAGGAATATCTACATTATCAACAATGTCTTCTCCTGGAGGATTTTCATTATAATACTCTAATGCTTCAATAGCACCTTGTAGTTTCAATGCAACTACTTCATTATCTTTAATCTTTTTTGCATACTCTTGGTTTTCACCGAGTAATTTTTGTAGACGCTCTCGAAACTGTGCTAACATAGTTTCTTGAGATACCTTTTCTACTGATGCAGTAGTCTCTGTCATGATTTCTTTTCAGCTAACGTTAGTAAAAGTGCTTTAATCTCACTCATATCTGATTGTAACCCAGAAACTGTAGTTTGTAAAGCCTCAATTTGTTTTTCTTTATCAAGTTCAGCACGATACCCTTTCATGAATTTTTCATATTTTGAAGTATCGCCACATTGGATGGCTCCAGAGGAAGCAGCCCGAAACCATCCTTCTTTTCCTTTAACAGGTATGTTGTCCATTATACAGCAAGAGCGATTGCCCTTAAGTCCCTAATAGTTGGTACTAAAGCTTGGTTTTGTGATACAAAAACAATCTTTATTTGGTATTGAGTAAAGTCCAATCCTGTAACTTCATATTCATAATCTTGATATTGTAATATTTCACTAGTTCCAGGTATGGTTGCTCCTGTAGTTGGGAAGTACTCAAAACCGTATGTATCTATAGGATCTGTAGATCCATTTGGTACAACTCTATATAGAGGCTTGATATATGTGTTAGGTGGACGGTATCCCGCAAAGATCAATTTGATTGAAGTTGAAGGATTAACAAGTTCAGCAGTCTTTGTAATATAAACTGCATTGTGATCATCTCCTGATGGTAATTTAGCAACGTTTACATCAGCAGGTGAATTGATTCTCTGTGAAATCGTTGTGATAGACATTCTATCTGTGTCAACAACTGGTGAAACAGTAGTAGAACCACTTGTTAAAGTTAAGTCCATTCTAAATGATTTTGCACCATTCAATTCAGCAGATTCATTAATAGGTGAACATATTAATTGTGGAGTCCAGAAATAATTATTCTGACTCAATACAACATCAACAAACTCTCCAGTGTTAGCAAAGGAGTTTTGTGAAAGTGTTACACCATCATTAATGGAAGTACCTGTAATTGTTGAAACTCTTGCAGTAACATTTGTTTTTGGTAACAAGAGTTTTTCAATTTGAGGAGCAAGAATTTCATATTGAATATTTTGAGTAGCAACAATATTATTACCACCAGATTTAATACCTAATCTTGCAATAGAAGATGTTGCCAAATCATACGAATCTAAAGTAGGACTTTGGATATTTGTATGTGTTTTATTAACTTCTATTAAAGGTATACCATCAAGGTTATAACATGCAACTTGAGATTCATCTACATGACTTATTGCAGTTGTACCATCAACACCTCTTTCATGAGCAGTGATTGTTTTACCATCATTACTAATCGCTGAATATGATATTGTTTCAGTACCAATTTGCATATAACCAACATTGGTTGCACCAATTGCAGCACCATTAATAACTTTATGGAATGCACTGGCATCATTTACAGCAATACTAGTATCACTATTAGAAATAGCAGATGTTAGATACGTATTAGATACTTCAGATTGAACTCCAGTAATCTTGACATTATTATCAAGGTCATGCATACCATGATTAGAATGATAAACACGAAGTTTTCTCTGACTTGTAGTATATGTTGGAGCACTACCAGGATAAGCATCTTGTACAACAGAAGATGAAACATTATCACCACTATAAGTTATAGTATTAACTGTTGCAGTTACAGATGATTGACTACCTGTAATTGTTTCTGTAGTTGCTGTAAAGACAGTAGACACATATTTCAGAGTCAATGTATTTGTACCAGCATTCCAAGTAACAACTTCAGCAGTTGGAGTTACAGAAGAGTTACCTGTAATAGTTTCACCAACTGTAAAGTCACCAGAAGCACCTGTTACTACCATAGTACCAAGAGTCTTGGATGAAACTAATCTATTAGTAATAACACCACCAGTATTAGATCCTGCACCCCATGTTCCAGAAATATCATTAATTATCAATTGTACACCTGAAACATTATCAGTTACTTTAGTAATCGTACCTTCTGCTAATGTTGTCTTTTGATAGACTCTAGCACCAACTGTATAAGGTATTGTTGCTAATTGAGCATTCATAACCAATTGCAATTCTGGTTGGAATGTCTGAACAGCATCGTTACGGAGAAGAAGTTCTCCATTGTTACCTCTAGCAAGAGGACAGTTGTTTAAAGTAATTGAACTGTTTAAAGTGTTATCAAATTTTGCTCTATTAATAATAAACTTCAAATCTTCATACTGGTCAGCAGTCCACGTAGTTGCGTTCTGTGATTTGAATAGAACACCAGCATAAGGCTGTTCTGATATAGTTCTATTACCAGTAATATCAAGTTCACCCATTCTAGAGATCCAAACCTGATAAGAGTTGGAGTCAGAAAATAGAACGAAACAATGTTCAATTGATTGTGGAATAAAGACTGGTGCTCTAAATGTAAATTTAGTAGAAACAGCACCTGTTTCAGAGATTGAAACTTGTTCAGGAGTTAAAGTATTATCAGAGAATGGAAGAATTGTAGTTGTAGGATATCCATTTTCCATTGTTCTAATCTGCAATGAAATAGGAATATTTGTATCCTTGGCAGCAAAGTAAATATCAACAGATGTAAGGAAGGTACCACCTTCTTCATCAATCAAGAATGATTGTGCGAGTGGATCCCACCAACCAGTCTGACGTGTTTCTGTTCTAGTAGAACGTATAGTTCTCTCGTCAGTTACAGTATCAGTAACTACATCAGCATTTCTAACTGAAAGAACGTTCTCTTGTACTGTATTTAAAGTACCCTCTGCTTTATATTCTGCCTGTGCAGAAGATGCTACAACTCCAGGAATTCTAGAATCAGCTGCATCAGTTGTAAGACGTAAAACTCTAGTACCAGTAGCCCAACGTGGGTTAGTATCAACAGTAGGAGGTGGAATAAAGAATGCTCCTCTATACTGTCCTAATCTATCACTGATTAATCTACGATCTTTAACAACTGCTTTAGCACCAGAAGCACCAGTCAATACTTCACCAACTTGTATATTACCATAGTAATCACCAATTGCTTGTTTAGCAAGTGACTCGGTATCTATATTCAAGAATGCTGTTGTAGATGCATATGATGTAGCAAGTTCTGTATCATCATATGGATTGTACTTGAAGTAATCATTAGGAGCAGCAACTTTTAATTTACATCCACTTGTTTCACCAGTTACTGTTTCACCAACAACAAATGGTGTTGAGTTTGTTCTTGCATCAGTTGATGGATTCTTAATAAGTTCAATAATTTTAGGTGTCAAATAAGAATCTACTGCCTGACCATCAAAGAATGCATAGAAAGATGTTCTTGGTTTTAAACGAACAATATTAGCATCAACGTTTCTAGATCTAATCCAAGGAATTGAAGTAGCAGAAATCAAACTATCACCTAAAGATCTTCTATCAATTCTAGGTACAACTCTAGTTCTAATACCACTTCTTGTTTGACCTTCACTTGTTGTTACGGTTCTAGATCCCATAACACGACGACCTCTACCAGAAACAAAGTTAGCAAAGGTATGTTCTCTCCAAGTATTCCATCCACCACCTTCATCTTCACCCGTCCAAGTAGTTCTCCAAGAATTCCACTGTGTAGGAGCAAATCCATTTTGGTCAACATTTAATTCACGTTGAGTTGCTTGGAAATCACCCTCAATATTCTGAACATTGACAGGTAATCTATTAGTATCAATCCAGTCATCAGATGCTGGAGTTAAATCTATACGTCCAATATAAGTGAATACGTTAAATGGGTTTACATTTTCAACTCTGGAAGCATATGGTTGTTCAATTAATTTCTCTTCAACATATGGAAGAGTAATAACAGGACCAGTTTGCTGATAGTTAGTTGATAATGAAGTATTAAGCTGAAGAGATACGTTAGTTGTATAGTGTAAAGGACGGCATTCTCCTATCGTATAATCCAACGAAGCAGCATAGTCCTCCATAGATGTATCTGATTTTGAATGATCTGTAAAATCATCAACTAGGAAACCATTCTTTAAACGATTTCTACCAGAAGCATCTGTAATTTGAACATTAAATGTATCACTCTCTAACATATTGAGTGAAGTATAATATTCAACTTGGTCAACACGTTTTTCGATCTTACCAATATCTCTCATGGTATATCGCTTATTAACCGATCTCTTAATAATTACATCTTCAGAAGGATCAAATCCATAAGGAGTATGTGTTAATGTTGCTAACAACATTCCATCCTTCAGATTATCTGGGGCAACTGGTTCTTCTTCGGACTTACCTTTAAGAACTTGGAACTCACCATTAGGTAATAGGAATATCTTATCAATTCTAGAAAGATACCAATCAAAGTCAGCTCTAAATGTACTAGCAACTTTAGGAATATCAAATAAAGTTGCAGAAGGAGAACCTGTAGTTGGGAATACTCTTGACTTAAAGTCAAATGTAGAGCAGTTTACATATGCTGGAGAAGCAACAGTTCCTGTTCCACTAAAGAGATTCTTACATCCTGGACGGAAGTCTAGGAAATCTGCAAGGAATCTGTTATTATATACCGTAATATTTTCATAGTCAGTATTCAAATATGACTGACCACCAAAGTAATCTCCAGTTGCAGAATGACTATAGTAATCTAAAACAATTTTAACTTTTCTAATTGGTTGAGCAACTCCTTTCACTCTCTTCAAATAAGAAGTTCCATAAAGGAAATTAGTTTGACCTGTAGTTAACTTATATCTATCAGTAATAACTTTTGAACCAGCTACTATAGATCCTATAGAGTCATTAACAATACCTGCAATTGCAGTACCAGAACTGTTAACACCCTCTAATGTTTCACCAGCAACAAATGAACCTTGTAAATATACAATAGTTAACTTAAGAGTACTTGAGTTAAAGTCTACAACTCTTGCTCTTGCTTTAGATGTCTTACCAGTTACAACTGTTCCAGTTGCAAAGAATGTAGGTTCAACAAGTATAACCGAAGGAATTATAGGATCATTATCATCCAATGATTCATATATTGCATGAACCTTATATCCATCAGCAAGACCTAATGAAAGTTCTTGATCTTCAATTCTTGTACCATAAAGACCAGAGAATACTAATCCATAATTAAGTTTATCTAAATTTTGAATAGTTTTATTAACCTTCAACACAAACATTTGCTGTGAAGATTTTGTTTTTCTTGTAGTAACGTTCTTGGAAATTGTTGCCGTTACTTTAATAGATGTAATATTAGTTAAGTTATCAATCTGTAGAGTAGTTCTATCTGCAGATGTAAACGTTGTATATCCTATATTACCTGAAGCAGTAGTTTGAATAGGAATTTGATCACCAACAGGGTAAGTACCATTGGATCCTGCCATTACAATGAATGTGTAATTAGAATCTGAAATTGCTTCAAACTGTTCATTCTCTGGAAGAGTAATTGAAATAGAGTTAGATGCAACTGTTTGAGCATCAAAAGTTCTTCTAACAACACAAGATTCATCAGAGATACTCTTAATGAATGGTTTTGGCATTCTACTTAATAGAGATGCATCACGAGAATCTTGTAAGATTCCTCTATAACGTATTAAAGTAGTATAAGTTCCTGCAGATGGAGCAGCACCACCAGCACCAGGAGTTACTAAAACTATCTGTGAACTATAATTAAAAATTGTACCATTATTGGTTGTTTGTAGAGCAGTAGGATCTACAAAATCAACATCAACATATTTGGTATCAGAGAAATAAATTCTATCTCCTGGACGTAAATCTGAAGCAAAGTTAGAGTTTAAACCAGTAATCTTTTCAGAACCACCAGTAGCATCATATGTAAAGGTTACACCTTGTAATAGTTTAGCATCATCTAAAATAAGATCAGCAGTAAATTCAACAGCATTAGTACTTTCATCTTTTGCAAGAACTTGTCTAGTATCCGAATACTGATAGGTATGTAAATTTGTAATCGTATCTAATGATTGACCATCTAAAACCAACATCTCACCAGATTGGAAAGTACCTTCTACCTGATAGACAGGAAGATTTTGAGCACTTGTAATAGCATCAATAACATATGCTCTTGCACCTGAAGTTGCACCAACAACTACACATCCTTGTGCAATAGTTTTAGCAGTATTTAATCGAAGTACAGTAATCATTTGTACATCAAAAAGATGTAAACGATACTGGTCATCAGCATCACCAAACGTTGTATTTGGATCACCAATATGCTCCATAGAAGATACACGGGCATATCCAATTAGATTACCTACACTATCACCAGGAGTTGTTGTAAATCTATCACGTAATTCTACTGTCTGATATGCATTAGCAATAGTAGATCCAGAGACATTTGGGAAACCAAATACATTAACAATCCTTGAGTAATTACCCATTTCAAATGGAATAATTACGTTCTGTGCAGAATTTGTATCTCTTGGTTTTGCTAGGTCAGTATAAGTAGGAGTTAAAGTTTTAATTCTATAACCTCTAACATATGCAGTACCTGGACCAAATTCTATTGAATAATTATCTTTTGATGCAGCTATACCACCACTTGTAATTTGTCCTGTTGTATAAACACCATTATTAAAACCATCAGAGAGATTTTCTCTCATGGTAATTTGGAAATCATTAACAACGTAATCACCAGATTCTTCGTAAGTACGAAGAGCCATTGATCTTTCTAATTCATCATATGCACTACGATCAACTAGTTTTTCAACTTTATCTCCATTGATACGTAATAGTTCGATGAAGTCTTTATCAGCATCATCTGTAAGTAATTTCTTAACTAGGTTTGTAGTTATTCTGAACCTGTGAGAACCAGGAGCAGCATAATTAGATGTTCCTGCAGCGTTATCATTGAGTGATAAGTCATCTTCTGGGGTAACAATTGACTCAAGGATTTCGAGTCCAATTCTGTATTGAGGAGTGGTTCCATATTGATCAAGGAGGATATACTGATAAGGCACGTCAACAAAGAATCCTCTGATGAAATAAACACCAGGTTGGATATATGCAACAGATCCAGTAACGATGGATCCTGTTGGAAGTAACTGTGCGAAGGGAGAACCAACTTCAATCAAAGTGGTTCCAAATGTAATTTCTGTATCTGTAACTAACTGTTCGTTATTAGTAAATGTTGATTGAGTATTTGCAGTACCACCTGTTGCTGTACCAGATTCGATATACTTAACGTAAAGAGTAATATATCCTTTAGTTGAATCTGTTTCTGAAATACTATAAAGCACTTTTGCCTTAACGCCAGAAGTCAAACCTGTAATTATCTTATTGTTGAGCTGACTACGATAACTTTCAACATCAGCACCCAAGAAACTCTCTTGGAGCATAATCGCATCAACGTTCAGGTCATAACCAACCTGACCAGGAATAACCATAGCACCATCTTTAAATAGGTGCGTTCCCATGTTCTCCACCTGATTCTGCATGATGGATTGCATGCCAGTAAGTTCTCTTGCCTGTATTGGGAAACCAGGACGGAATAACACTCGATAAAAGTTTTTCGCTTTATCGAAATCGTCATAGTATGGGGTGACGTTTAAATTGGTATTTTGTGCCATTCTTTTAGAACTCGATTACGATTTTAATGTCTTCTACTTGGTCGTTTGCACGACTAATGGATCTTCTATTATCTATGTAAACAACCTGACCGCTATTTGACTTAATCTCTGGTTTAGCATAACCAGTATTAAATCTCATACCCAAATCATATTCAGTATTGTTAATAGTTCTAGAAGAAGAGTTTGGAACAGCAGGGAAGTTTACGTCTGGTTGACCAGCAGCACCTGAAGTTGCTCCACTTATAACGTTAGATCCATCAAACTCGTTCTGTGTACCAGTAACTTCAGGGAAGATACCATCAACAGCGTTTTGATAGTATTTCAAAACTTTTGTAGTTGCATTCCATGAGATAACTCTCGCTCTAGCAGTAACATTAGTACCACCAACAACACGTGTCTGGGTAATAATTTCATCAGGAACATAGTTACCTTGGAAGGTAGGACTGAAAATAACTGCTTTACAAGCAGAAACTGTCAAATCAGCAATCAACTCTGTAGTACCAAACTTAAGAGGATTGGTGATTAGACCAATACGACGATAGTCGTTATCAACAGGGAAGTCACCAGCACCTTCATCATATGAAAGTTTGGCATTAATCATTACTCGGAAAGCACCGAGTTCAACGATTGAATCACTTCCATGACCACCAGGAGGAGGAATGATAACATCCACCTGACCACCAGTACCAGTACCAATACCTGTAATATTGTCAACGCTAATCTTACCAAAGGTATAGCCAGTACCACCAGAAGTAACAGTAGCAGAGATAATCTTACCTCCATCAACAACGATAGAAACACGACCACCAGTGCCGTCACCGTTAATAGCGACATTATCATAAGTACCATTATTATATCCAGATCCAGCAGCATTGATTACAACTGTATCAACTTCACCTTCAACAGCATTTGTTTTAACTGCTGTATTAGTGAATACAGGCATGTAATCATTACTAAAGAATTTAAGAACAGATGCAACAGGAATAGTGTACATATACTTCCATCTATAACTGTCACCAGTTGTAATAATGGATGTAGAAGTACCAGTAGGTTCAACAGTAGAAGGTTTACCGTTAGGATCACTAGGAGAAGTTCCGTTATAGATGCATTTATAAACTTGATACTGGGAATTTACAACGTAAAAGTCAGAATCATATAGTTTAGTAGCACCAGAGGCAGCAGTTTTACTTGGAGAATAGTCTTGACGATACATGTCATAGGTGAAACCTAATCCACCAGTAGTTTGTTCTGGGGAAACCCAGTCAATTCTACGACAAACCTGTACGGTATCAGCAGCGAGTACACGCTTAAGTGATACCATGTCATCATAAGAACCCGAAAATTCCGAGAATGAATCAACTGCCTGTGGAGGCGAGTTTTCATTATCCCATGCTTGCGGTCTTCCAATGAAAAGATAGACTCTATCACGAGTTGCACCAGCAGCTGTATCGCTTTGGGTTGCATCTGGACCTTCAAGAGCCTTGATGAATTTTTGTGCCGAAAAAATTCTAAATTGATCAGTTAATAGAGCTGCCATTTCCTAGTGACTATTGTCCTCTTGTTTATTTATGCCTATTTCGAGCGAACAATTGCTTGATACTCGATTCTCTTAATTCTGTACGTTGCTCCACCATTACCAACGACCTTTTCACCACCCATAATTGCGTATGCTTTTGCACCCGCACCAGTGGTATCTCCAGCAGCATTAGTAAACGTCACCGTTGGGTGAAGATTGTAAGAACCATCGATAGTTTGTGGAATTCCATATCCACCATTAGTAATAGTAATAGAAGCAACTTGGTCTCCAGCAGCAGTTAAGACTGCTGTACCTGTTGCTTGTATATCACCAGTATTCTCAATAGCAATTACTGGTGCTGCTGTATAGTTAGTTCCAGCATCTTGTATATAAAAATCAACTACACTTGAATCGTGAGAGAATTCATATAGATAACCTGCAATACCAACATTAATATTGCCAGTATTATAAGGAATAATATCCTTTAACGTCAAAACTGATGTTACTGGATTCCAAGAAACACAAGTTCCTCTAACTCCAGATATATCACCAGTAATGATCTCATCAACACTGAAGTTTTGACCATTACCAACATTAGGATCAAGATAAAGATCTACAAGAGCAGTATGCTCTACACCTTCACTCAATCCACCTGCTGTAGATACTTGAGCATACTTGAATGGAATACTAGCATCTTTAATATTATCACCAACTTGGAATAAGGTAGTATTCTGACCACCTAATGTTTCTTCAATACCATATAATGAATTGAATATACCACCTTCAAGATTGATTTGATTTTCAAATTCCGTACTAGTATTTACCAAGTCAGGTATACCATCTCCAACTGGTGGACCTGCAGGTATAACATCTTCAAACGCCTTATCAGTTAAAGTTCCTATAGGTACTGTTAATGTTGTAATATTACTTCCAACTGCAGTAAGAACAACATGTGGTAATTGACCTGAAGAAGAACTAGCAGCAACACCAGCATCAAACTGAACGATAGCATCTTCAGTAGAAGGAATACCACCATCAATAAATGCCAATTCATCAATTTCAAATGTTACTAGTAGTGCTCTAGTTGCAGGATCCCAGTCATATACTTTAGCAACTTTGTTACCAGAGTTTTCAACTTTTCTTATAACTCTGTCACCAACATTAAATTTATAAGTTGAATTACCTTGAGCATCATTCTGTCCTGTGTCAAGAATAATTCTCTGATCATAGTTAAAGTTTACACCTCTTGTTAAACCAGTAAACTTACCTGCTGATTTAGAAGTATATGTAATAGTTTCTGTATTAAGAATAATCTGTCCAGAACCAGGATATGCATCTGTAGAGTCAACATATATGTTTCCTTCACTAGCAGTAAGATCCTTAACCAATCCAGTAAGATATATTGGAGAAGCATTCAATGACTGTCTTGCTCTAGTCTTACGTTTAAGATTGACTAACTTTGTAAAGATGATTGTAGGTGCAGAAGTATATCCTCTACCTGGTTCTGTAACTATAATATTACTAATAGAACCTTGAGAAACTTCAGCAATTGCTTTTGCACCAATACCACCTCCACCAGTAATTAAAATATAAGGAGGTTCTTGATAATATTCACCAGTATCTACTACAGCGATAGAAGTAACTCTACCAAGAGTATCAATTGCTGCAGCACCTTGAGCACCTTGTCCTCCACCACCTTCAAAGATAAGTGTTGGAGGAGTTGCATATTGTCTACCTGGATTACTTAAAGATAAACCAGTAACAGTTTGAACAATAGGAGATCCTAAAGCACCAGTACCTTGACCACCTAAAATTCTTGCAGTAGCAGGACCAAAATAATTATCTCCAAAAGAGGTCATCTTAACATAAGAAACCTGTCCAGGATTATCTGCACTTAAAACAACATCCCCTGATGCACCTACTGGGAAATTAGAAGTTAAAGCTGGAACTACATCTCCTTCAAAAATAGGCGTACCAAAGAATTGAGGACCAATAATATAAGGATATACAGGAACACCACCAGAAGTTTGAGTCATGAAATATGCATAAGTTCCATTAGGATATTCAGGAGTTACAGCAAATTTACCATTATGAGCATCAAGACTACCTACAACACCAATATATTTCCAATTACTTGTAGTACCACTAGTATGAGTAGGTTGTGATCCACCACTACTAATAGCAGCAGTTGCTTCATATATTACATTAGAAGAATTTCTAACAGTTTCATATATCGCATAAGCAGTTGAACTATCCCAAGTAGGAGATTCATCCCAAACATAATCATCTGTTAAATCTCCAAGAGTATATCCATCAACAACACATCTAACTCCATGATCTGCAGTTGTATATGCAAATGTATAAAGTGCTATAGGTGAATCTACAGGAACAGTAATTCTAGTTTCTCTTTGAGCAGCACCGTTAAATGTACTCAAATAAGTATTATAAGTAACTTCCGAACCATTAATATAGTACTTAATCCCATTACCAGCATAAAGTTTTGATGTATCACCAATAACAACAGGACTTGTTCCATGCCAACCATCTTCTTGTGTAGAAATTAAAAGATTTTGACTAGTATTACTTGCATCATTTTGTTGGAAAATATATGTAGATCCTCTTTCTAATTCCAAAAATGAAGGAGTAGATCCATCAAATAAAAATTTTCCATTAGAAACTGTTACAACATATGTTGTAGTTGATGGAGTTACTACATCAGGTCTAGCACCTGCTAATTCTAGTTGGGTTTTATATCTAAATCCAGAAGTTTCTAAAACAACACTACCACCAGCATTATATCCATAAGGTCCATAAATTGGATAACCATCATAAGACATACCAAGAATCTTGGAATGACCATTAACATGTCTTCCATAATCTATAGTAGCAGGATCATTTGCATCACTTTGATAATAATTAGTAACATAATAATCATTAGTTAATGGATCATTATCAATTGTTGAATCAAAACTAATATATCCTTCATCTCCCGCATACCCAGACATATATCTGTGATTCTTACAGTAATAATAAATTCTATTACTCTCATCTGCATTCATTATGAATAATGCTTGATACTCATTTTCATAATCTGTAGCTGGTGCCTCTGTTACACCAGTACTATTATAATAAAGAGTACCACCATTTAATGTACCATCAGCAGTTGTACTAAACTGCATTGGATGTTGCATTGGTGTTTGATTAGAAGAATCACTTTGATTCCAAATAATCAAATAATTTCTCTGAACCTTAATATCTTGTGGTGCAAAGTAATATTGTCCAGGAACAAATGCTCCAAATTCTGATGCATCTGTACCAAAATCAATATAGAAAATTCCATTAGTAAGTAATACAGGATCCTGACTTACAGTAAAAGCAAATCCATTTGATCCTAAAAACTTATCATCTTTTGAAAAAGTACCAGTAGTTTGTCTTAAGTAAATTCTTGTAATGGCACCAGTATTATCTGTAACTATCTTTGCAACTTCTCCTTTACCAGTACCTGCTATTTCATCAACCAATCTTCCTACTTCAACATTACCTAATGTCTGATCAACACTAGTAACCTCAAGCATTACATTATCAACTTCAGTTTTTATATTCCAAGTAAATTGTCTTAACTTACCCCAATCAAATACACCATTAGCATCATCCCATTCAGTAAGAAGTCTACTTGATTGATAATAATAAGTACCACTTTCTATTACAGCGTCTGATGCATTATTGGATTTTACATAACCATGTTTTACAGTATCAATAGAAAATCCTGGATGAGGATTACCATCTGATCCCCATTCTGGAGTGTGTAGCAAACCTCCGTTTGCCATAATACCAGTAACTTTATCTGGTTGTGCTACTCTTGTAGTAGGATGAGGAACTTCCTTACCACCTCTGTATATAAATTTCTGATTAAAAGTTCTATCGTTTAAAGGTCCACCACCAGGAACTCTTTCAGTATCAATAACTGTTGGTTTAGGATCATTATCAGATACTATAGTAAGTCTATCAGTTGTACCTTCAAATGTTGCTGAAGTAGGACTATTTGGATGTGATTGCCATATTCTATTAATATCAAATGAATTAACTACATTAGGAGTTTCTTGTGAAGGAGTAATCTGAAGACGAAGAGGATCATATCCTGAACCTCTATTCAGAACACGAACATGAGTAATCCTTCCAGAATCAGTATCGATTATTGGATATAATAATGCTTCTGTATCTGGGGTTCCACAACCATTAATAGTCAACCTTGGTGGATCAGCAGGGTCATATCCCGTACCACCATTTGTTACTTCTACCGCACGAACGCCAAATGTTTCATCAAAAATAGGTTCAATTACGGCACCAGAGCCAGGAACAGTTCTTGCCATTTATATTAAGTTACTACGTTGATTTGCCCTTGCATTGCTGCATGGAGTGTACACTGATAATAAAGGGTTGTTGGAGCGTCCATAGGAACAGTCCAATACAATACAGTAGTACCACTACCACTTTGTCCTGTTGTATAAGGAGTACCAGTTAAACCTTGAGTAGACTGAATCCTAAATGGATGAGCACCACCTTGAACGGTATTGTCAAACGCATAAGTGAAACCTCTATGTACATATAGAGTTGGGTCAGCAGTTGCAGAAGCAAATCCAGGACCATTCACAGTATAAGATGAAGCACCATCTGCATTTAATTCCCACCAAGTAATTGGACTACGTACAGGAACCCAATTAGTTCCATTATAAAAGAGTGAATCACCTTGAGTAATACCAGCAACATCAGTATCTGTAAGAGCTGCTAATGTTGTTACCAAAGTACCAGAGAAATTAACTGTTACAGTATCTCCAGAAACTGCTGTAGTAATATTAGTTCCACCAGCAATGGTTAATGTATCTGATTGACTATCTGCTGTTGTAGATCCTGTATCACCAGCAACTGTAGCAAATAAACTAATAGAAGCAATACCAGAATCATCATCTGCAGGAGCCCATTTATTACCAGTAGAACTCCACTTTAAAACTTGATTATTTGTAGGAGCAGCAGTTGTTGTATCAACATCTGCTAGAAGATCAATTCCAGAATATTGTGTTAAAACTTTTGCTTGTGTATCACCAACACCACCTGCAGTGATATTAATGTTTACATATGGATTATCATCACCATCAACTGTAAAGAAATATCCAGTATATGTTGCTGCAGCAGGAGAAGCAGCAAGAGAAGCATATTCATTCTTATACTTCACTTTTGTTGGTAAATCTATTGTCCCATCTGCACCTTCAAATGTATTAGTAATACCACCATTAGAAATAGTTACATCTCCTGTTCCGTTAGGTGCAATAACAATATTGCCATTAGATGTTGAAAGAATAGTATTACCATTAACATCCAATGCTGATGTTAATTGACTATAGTCAGACGGTGCAAATGACGAACCATTATATCTTAAAACTTGTCCAGTAGCAGGGTTGGTAACATTAACTGTTAGAGTAGTACCGTTACCTATGGCAGTATACAATTCAGTAAAATTGTCATTAATTTTATCGCCACCACCCCGCAGGGTATCCCCCGTGTTGTCGTTAGCAGACGTACCTAAATTTAGAGCCTGTTTTGCCATTATTCGCTACGATTTTTAGTTATTTATGGTGTTAGTTAGGTGGAACTTCCTCTTCGCCATATAGACTTAAGTCAGGGGCAGTCCAATCATCAGGAACTGATGTTTCAACATCAACAGTTGGATTTTGATATCCTGTTCCTGCAGCACTCATTTCTACACCAGCAACACCGACTAGTGCGTTAATAACGCCTTCAAATCCAGATATAGAGTCAATCCTTACAGTTGGTCTGCTAGTGTATCCAGATCCACCAGAGGTTACCTGTACAGTATTAATAAATCCAGAAGTAATAGCTGCTTGTCCTTTAGCATCTTTACCGAATACAGATCCAAGATAATCGAATGTAATCAGTGAGTTAGAAGATTCAATAACAGCAACTTCTCTATCTGAAGTCTCACCTTGGATGTCAATAAAGTCACCTGGTTCAACTGGTGGTACAACTTCAGCAGCATCAACGTCTGCTTCAGAACCAACGTAAGAGAAACCAACGAATGTTGATCCTACACGAGGAACTTCAGAGAAGATTATACGTGAACCAACAAGTTCAAAACCAACTCCTGGTTCCTGAATAACACCATTCAGAGAAACAATAATATTGTTTTCTGGACGTATAGTAGAAGACTGAACACCATCAGTTAGTGTTAGTGAGTAGAATACGTCATTACGCTTGAGGTTGAAAGACTGACGTAAGGAGTCAAACTCGAATGAAATATCATCCAATTGTCTCATCTTACCTACGTAGAATCCTGTGAATGATGCACCTAAATCTGGTGCTTCAGTAAACTGAATCTGGTTAGAGAACGCTGTATATGCGTTAGTACCACCTGGAGGTTGTAATATACCATTAACAAATACCATCAAGTGTCCATCAGGATCTGGGAGGTATTGTGTACCATTATCAATTGTTAATGGGAACGTAGTTGTGGTTCCATCAAATCCTTTAAATGCACGTTTTACTCTTGCTTTTAATACTTGCTTGGAAACAACTGCAGATTTATATCCATCAGGTCCAATAATTCCATCTTTAATATCAAAGACTCCAGCAATACCAGAAAGGAACAATCTCTGATTGACACCAACTGTCTTAATATCTTGAACAGTTGCTGCAGCAGCACCAGCAGTAGCAACTATTGTAGTAATCTGACCATATCCTACAGGATATTGAGTAAGATTGTAGTCACCAACTAGATCACCTTGAGTGAATGTACCTTGATATTCTATACAATAAACATAATTATTATCAAGATCTACATCAGTAATGATTGCGTATGTATTAGGATCTTCAGAATTGGTATTATTGATATTACCTGTAACCTTATACAGTTTATTACCAACGGTAAAGCTGTTAAGACCGCTTAATACAACAATACCAAATCTCTTATATCCAGCAGATGCAATCCTATCACCAACACCAATATCAAGACCTGCGTACTTACTTACTTCAAGATATTGTCTAGATGCAGAAGGATATACAACAGAAGTTGTCTCAAATGAACCAAGAAGTGATTCTGTATCAACTGTTAATTTACCACCTGTATTATCAAGTATAGATGCTTCAGTCTTTAAGAATCCTGTAGGAGTTGCAGTAGCACCACTCTTATATCCCTTGAATGGAATATTATCGCTAAAGGTACCCTTAAGATCAATTATATGAATGCGACTTTCAATTGCACTAATTTGAGCAGTTGTTGAGTTTGCAGCACCAAGAATTGTATCTGTAACCGCCCATGTACCAGCAGTAATCTTAACATCTAGGTACTTATAGTTTTCATCAAAATGATAACCATAAACAACACCAGTCTTTGTATTATCACCTTGTTTCTGAACTGCCTCATTCATAGTGAATGGACCATCAGTAATATCACCATCAATTCTAAATCTCTGGTAAACTTGAACAACTTCACCTTCATTAACAGTAATAGATTCTAATTCAGCATATTCATTACTTTGTAGACCATATATGAAGTCAGCAGGTTTTAATCCACCACCAACACCAGCAGGTATTGTTCTAGCACCATAAGTCTTGGATGGTATTGATATACCATTTGCAACTGTAAGATTAGTATAGTAACTATCAAGTGCTAACTGCTTACGAATAATATCTAAACAGTTACGAACAACTCTAGTATATGGTTTAACAGTATAGTATGCTGCAGCAGCACTATCATAATACTTGTAGAATCCAGAATTAGGAGCAGGAGAAGTTAGACCATCATTAAGTGCTTGTGTAATGTAAGTCTGTAATAGATCTAGAGCATATATCTTAATATTATACTCATTATCAGCATAGAAAATCTTACCATCATTAGATGTATATGGATCTAAAGTGCCTCTAGTAAGTTTAGCACCCCATACATATAATCCATCACTACCATTACCAGTATAAGATAGAGAACCAGTAGCATTCTTAACGTATATTTGTGGTCTTAATTCAGAGAAACCATAAGAGAATGTACCAGTTAGATATACTCTATACCATCCATCTCCATAAGGAATAGCACCAAATGCATTGGTAGTAATACCATTTCCTGAATTAAAGATAGAACCGCTAGTTCCATCATTCAAATTAAGATCAAAGAATGCTTCCTGAACACCAGCAGTACCTAAATCTAAACCGATTTGGAAACGTACATAACTGTATTCACCTTTCTTGATGAATGTTGAATATGTAAATTGCTGTGTATTATCTTCTAGACTTATAGCACCAGTGTCAAATGTTTCATTAGTAGAGTCAAATTTAACACCATCAGTATCAAACGTTTCATAAGCACTTAAGTTAAAGTTTCTGTGTATTATATGCTCTCCAGCAACTGCAGTAGATGCTAGTTTTTCAGCAGTAAGAGTTCCATCAGGTGCAGTAAATGCATCATCAAGAATTAGTGATTCTGTACCAGTCCAATCAGGAGTAAAGTTTTCTGGATTGGTAAAGAGGTTAGCACCAGATACTTGACCCATAATGTTAGAAGTTATATTTCTTGCATTAGCAAGTGTTCTAACATTTCCTGGAGCAGTAAACCAATCATAACCAAATGCAATACCATTAGCATCAATATTTGCTATTGCTCCAGAAGTCTGACCAACTAAATCATCTCCACCTTTCCATGCAGTTCCTGTAACAGGACCACATACAAAGAAATTAGTTTCATCGTTAAATTCTAATACTGTTGCATATCCACCACCACTAGAATTAACTTGCTCACCAGCAACAAAATTACCAACTACAGTATTAACTGAAATCTCATACCCTGTAGTTTTATTATTAACATCCGTTGTCATAGCATCATGACAAATATCAAGAATAATTTGATCTACAAAAGTATTATAAGTCCAAGATCCAGAACCAAATTGTGCATTAACGATTGTCTGAATTTCTTCTTTATAGTAGTTCTTATTGTAGAAGAGATTCGAGGCAGCACTTCTAGCAGATTTAGTTCCAGGTGAAAGAATACCAAGTGCAATATCAACTAGATCTTCTAATCTCTTAACTACACTAGCAATAGCAGTTGGAGATTCAGTATCTCTATATGCAGTTCTC
>VTLG01014104.1_pt1 | contig 21453 bp, 16 predicted proteins | sample 4694571 | NCBI WGS metagenome assembly VTLG01 (sample SAMN12604809, study PRJNA352737) | marine metagenome | biome: ENVO:00000447; feature: ENVO:00000209|ENVO:00000569|ENVO:01000036; material: ENVO:00002151; isolation source: viral sequences binned using virsorter ... | reverse complement strand
TGAGTCAATACTACGTTTTATGGGATACAGGATCATACGATTACCCATGCATGAAGTATTTAGAACCTGCGTTAGTGCCATTGATGCGACCAATACTAAAAAAACTACAGGTAGAAGATATGGGTAGAGTACTTATTGTTAATTTAAAACCTAGTGGCCATGTAACCAAACATAATGACCAAGGAACGTATGCAGACCACTACCAAAGATTTCATCTTGTACTAAAAACTAACCAATGGTGTAGCCAAACTTGCGGAGATCAAAAGCAAAAGTTTGAGGTAGGCGAAGTTTGGTGGTTTAACCATAAGAAAATACATACTGCGGATAATGTTGGCACGACAGACAGAGTACATATAATATTTGATTGTGTACCAAAAGATTTTTTATGACTAGTGTGACCGTAACTAATGATAGTAAGGCTACTGTTAACGAAAGTAGAGTACCTAAAACAGAAATTAGACTCTGCACCTACGATGAATTTGTAGTTATAGCAGATCCATTATTTGAAGAGCATTACGAAGAGATTGCTCGCAACAAACAAATAATGAAACTGAAACCAAACTACGACCTATATGAACGGCTTAATGCCACAGGTTGGTTATTCATCTATGTAGCAATGCAGGGCGATGTATGTATTGGTTATTCTATGAACATAATGATGCATCATTTGCATTATGCAGATCTAAGAATTGCCCAGAATGACATTTTGTTTGTCAAAAAAGAACTTCGGGGTGGACGATTAGGTTTACGTTTGTTGAAAGCTACAGAAGATCATGCCAGATCTGAAGGCTGTAAACTAATGTTATGGCACGCTAAAGAAAACACCGCTTTAGATAAGTTGCTACCAAAACTAAAATATGGTGTACAAGAAATTATGTATTCTAAGGAGATTTAATTATGGTAGTTTCAGCAGTTGTAGCAGCAGCTAGTACTTATGTAGCGGTCACAGCAAAAAATGCTATGGACGAGCAAAAACGAGCGCAAGATAGAGCATTAGAACAACAAAAAATAGCAAATCAACAAGCTAAAGAACAGGCAGAAGCAGAAGCCAAACGTGCTGAGATTGCGTATAACCAAGCAAACCAGCAGCAACCAGAAGTACAAGCAATTATTAGTAGAAGTCAAGAAGCTGCAACGCAAGGCCCAGCTGCAACGGTATTAACTAGTGGTAATACAGTAAACCCATTAGCACAAGCAGTTGCTAAAGGTAAAGGTAAAAAATCAGGAGGTAGAGGAGATTCTAGTGGAGGTAGTTTATTAACAGGTCAAGTAGGTGTAGATCCTTCAGCATTGAATTTAGGTGGAAATAGTTTATTAGGAAACTAATTAATGAAAACAAAAAAAGAAAAATTAATAACTAGGTGGGGTCATCTTAGGTCTGAAAGGGCTACATGGTGGTCACATTGGCAAGAAATTACGACATATTTATTACCAAGGAACGGACGCTATTTTCAGCAAGATAGAAACAAAGGACATAGAAGACATAACTCGATATATGACAATACTGGTACAAGAGCATTAAGGACACTAGGTGCTGGCATGATGGCTGGTGCTACATCACCTGCAAGACCGTGGTTTAGGCTAGGTACGGCAGATCCTGAGTTAAATAGTTATGCACCTGTCAAATTATGGTTAGCTGACGTTACTGAACGTATGCAATTGGTGTTTCAAAAGTCTAATACATACCGAACATTACATGGAATATACGAAGAACTTGGTGCATTTGGTACGGCTGGCTCTATTATCCTCCCCGATAGCCAAAACGCTATACATCATTACCCTGTAACTATTGGAGAATACGCAATAGCTACTGATTATCAAGGTAGAGTAAACACTTTGTACAGAGAATTTCAAAAAACAGTAGGTGAAGTGGTAAGAGAGTTTGGATATAACAAATGTTCAACGTCTGTCAAGAACTTGTACGACAGAGGTTCATTAGATAGCTGGGTTACATTGGTACACGCTATTGAACCAAGGGATGATAGAGAACGTGACTACAAGAAAAAAGACAATATGAACATGGCATACAAGTCTTGTTACTTTGAAACAGGTAGTGATGGCGATCAGGTGTTAAGAGAAAGCGGATTTAAAGAATTTCCGGCAGTTATACCAAGATGGGGCGTAGCAGGTGGTGATATTTATGGCAATTCACCGGGTATGGAGTCGTTAGGTGACATAAAACAGCTACAACATGAGCAATTACGCAAAGCACAAGGCATTGATTACCAAACAAAGCCACCATTGCAAGTGCCTAGCTACATGAAAAACAGAGATGTTGACAGTTTGCCGGGTGGAGTTACGTTTATTGATGGGGCGCAAGGCAAAATTGAGACAGCATTTAACGTAAATCTTAATTTACAGCATTTGTTAATAGATATACAGGATGTTCGTGGCCGTATTAACAGTAGTTTTTATGCTGATCTGTTTCTTATGTTGGCAAATGCTACTGACACACGCATGACAGCAACAGAAGTAGCAGAACGTCATGAAGAAAAATTACTTATGTTAGGGCCAGTATTAGAAAGATTGCATAACGAATTGTTAGATCCATTAATTGATATTACTTTTGACAGAATGGTAGAAGCTGGATTAATACCGACAGCACCAGAAGAGTTACAAGGCATGGAATTAAACGTAGAATTTGTATCTATGTTGGCGCAAGCGCAACGTGCTATTGGTACAAACAGTGTTGATAGGTATGTAAATAGCATGGGTATGGTTGCCCAAATGAAACCTGATGTACTTGATAAGTTTGATTCTGATGCATGGGCAGATGGATATGCTGATATGTTAGGAGTTGACCCATCGTTAATAGTTGCAGGGCCACAAGTAGCAAAAATACGTCAAGCAAGAGCGCAAGCACAGCAAGCAGCAGCGCAACAAGAAGCACATAATCAGGCTGCTGAAAATATATCAAAATTAGGTAAAGTAGACTCAGGTAATGTTATGGATATGATGAATCAATTTAGCGGTTACAATTCACCATCACCATTGGAGGTATAACAAATGGATTTAATTGATTTAAAAAAAGACCCACAACCTATTGATAGTAATGAAATGTACGATGAGCCGATGTATAGCTACGGTTTATGTATATCTTTAGGTAGAGAAGAGCTAGAAAAGTTAGGTATAGAAAAATTACCAGAAGCTGGTGGTGAAATGATGATTAAAGCTATAGCATATGTCAAAACTGTTAGAGAAAGTAAAGAACAAGATGGCGTAGAACAAAATGTAGAGTTGCAAATAACTGCTATGGGTATAGAACCATTTGATAAAAGTGGTGATCAAGCAGAAGGATTGTATGGTGAAAAGGCAGCGACAGCACCACCAAAGGCAGAACCTGCTGCTAAACAAGCTACATACTTAGCATAGGAGGTAATTATGGCTGAAAAAACAGCAGACAATTTTGGTTATGGCAATATGTCAGCCGAATATAGAATGAAATACAAAAAAATGTTAGAAGCACACGATAAAAAAGAAAAAGAAAAGAAAAAAAATAAAACTAAACAAGAAGAATTTGCAAACAAATTATACGGAGCTACAAACAAATGAGTTTATACGAAAACATTCACAGAAAACGTAGAAGAATTAAAGCAGGTAGTGGTGAAAAAATGCGTAAACCGGGATCTAAAGGTGCGCCAACTGCCAAAAACTTTAGAGATGCTGCAAAAACTGCCAAGAAAATGTATCCAAATCAAAAATAGGTGTAACCGTAACCTTGTTATAGCTAGATATATTGGTTTATGAGCGAATACAATCCTCTCGATCTCAAAGGTCAACAAAAATCTAAAGACAATAAAAAGTCTGCGGAAAGAATTGACCGCCAAAATGAAGAGTCGGATATTAAATGGCTCATGAGCAGCAAGAGGGGTCGCAGATTAATCTGGAGACTTCTGGAACAAGCAGGTGTTTTCCGATCATCGTTCAACACTAACGCAATGGCAATGTCATTTAGCGAAGGTAACAGGAATTATGGTTTGCAAATACTTAACTTAATCCACACTCTCTGCCCTGAGTTATACCCGACAATGATTAAGGAGCAAAAAAATGTCAGAGATGCTGATGACGGAAGCCAACCAAACAAATGAAGGCAGCGAACAACAGCAATCGGTAGATACTGCTACTAGTGAGCAGACTACTGAAACACAGCAGCAAGCTGAAACTGTACAGGATCAACAAGTTTCGGATGAAACCACTGTTGAAAGTAAAACTGGCGAATCAGAAGCACCTGAAGGTGCGCCTGAAAAATACGAGTTTAATTCCAAGGTAACTGACGCACCTAATGAACTCGACCCCGAAGTCTTAACTGCATTCGGTGATGTCGCCAAAGAACTTAACCTGCCACAAGAAGCTGCACAAAAGGTTTTAGACAAGGTCGCCCCTGTCATACAAGCCAAACAAGCTAAAGTTTTAGAAGATGTAAAAGCTGGTTGGGTAAGTGATTCACAAGCTGATAAAGAATTCGGCGGTGAAAATCTTAACGACAACTTAGAAGTTGCAAAAACTGCTTTAGATGCGTTTGGTAATCAAGCCTTGAAGTCGCTGCTAGTTGAAACAGGCTTTGGAAATCACCCTGAGATAATCAGGTTTATGTACAGAGCAGGTAAGGCAATCAGTGAAGACAGTTATGTTGGTAATTCTGAAGGTGCTGACTATTCTAGAAATAGTGGCCCAAAAGATTTTAACGCTATAGCTAATTCATTGTATTCTAATCAGCAAAACAAGTAAGGAGTTATTAAATGGCTACTCTCTCAACCTCAAATTTAACACTAGCGGATTGGGCAAAAAGATCTGACCCAGACGGTAGAGTTCCAATCGTTGCAGAATTACTTTCACAAAGCAACGAAATACTAGATGATTGCGTGTTTAAAGAAGGTAATTTACCTACTGGTGAACGTGTAATTATTAGAACTGGTTTACCATCAGTTTATTTTCGTGCATTAAACCAAGGTATTCCCGGCAGCAAATCAACAACTGCTCAAGTTGATGAAGCTTGTGCAATTCTTGAAGCACGTTCTGAAGTAGACAAAGACTTAGCAATGTTAAATGGTAACACTGCACAGTTCCGTCTATCTGAAGATACTGCGTTCTTGGAAGCAATGAACCAGACTCAAGCTGAGACTATGTTCTATGGTAATCCCGGAACAGATCCTAAGAAGTTTCTAGGTTTAGCACCAAGATACGGTGATCTTTCAGCAGATAACGCTGTAAACATTCTTGATGCAGGTGGATCAGGTTCTGATAATGCTTCTGTATATCTAGTTGTTTGGGGTGACCAAACTGTATATTGTCCTTTTCCTAAAGGATCTAAAGCAGGTTTGACACACGAAGATTTAGGTGAGCAAACTGTATACAACAGTGATGGTACAAGACTACAAGCTTTTGCTACACGTTATCAGTGGAAAAACGGTCTTGTTGTTAAAGATTGGAGATACGTTGTTCGTATTTGCAACATTGACATTTCTGACCTCCTTGCAAGCTCTAACACTCAAACTGCTGCTGCATCAACAAACCTAGTTAAATTAATGGCTAGAGCATTGTACAGAATACCAAACATGGCAATGGGTAGAGCAGCTTTCTATATGAACAGAACAGTTCATTCTGGAATGTCTATTGCAGCACTTGATAAATCACAAAACGTCTTGTCAATACAAGAAGGTTTATCACAGTTTGGATCAGCACAAAGCTACTTATCATTCTTAGGCGTACCTCTAAGAAGAGTGGATGCGTTGATTAACAGCGAAGCTCGTGTTGTTTAATTAATTTATTAACAAAGGAGATTAAAAATGATTACTGATTCATTGCTCAGAGTAAGTGAAGATCAAGCACTTACAACAACTGCTGTATCTACCAACACTGTAGATCTAGGAACTGCTAGAGACATAGGTGAAGGTACTGCATTGTATATGAACTTTGCTGTTACTACTGCATTAGCAAATGGTACAAGCGTAAAGTTTGAAGTTATTACTAGCGCAAATGCTAACTTGTCTAGTCCTACTGTTATTGGTAGCAGCGATGCAATCCTTACAGCAGCACTAACATTAGGCAAAAACGTAGTAGTACGTTTTAACCCAGATATTGCTGGCAAAGGCCAGAGATATATTGGTGCTAGATACACAATTGCTGGTACTTTTAACGCTGGTAAAGTTACTGCTGATATAGTAGAAACAATCGGTGACGGTAGAAAGTTCTATGCTTCTGGTTTTACCGTAGCTTAATAAGGAGAATCTATGCCTATTTACAGAGCTAAAGTCAAGTGTTTCGTTGGTCAATCCATGCGAGAAGCTGATGAAGAGTTTGAATATAATGGAGAGTTCAATAGTAATATTGAATTAGTTGGTGGAATTGAACCTGATCTACCTGTGGCGTCAAACACAACCGTACCGTCAGACAATGTTCAGCCAACTACTCAATCAATTGATTATGTATCAATGACTAAAGCAGAACTTGAAATTTATGGTCGTTCTATTGGTATTGAACTTGATAGAAGACAAACAAAAGAAACTCTTATTAGTCAACTTGAAGCAGCAAGTAAGTAGGCATTGGTTATCTTATTTACACACTGGGGGCTAGTAGTATTACTGCTAACCTCCTCTTTTTTTAGGAGATGACATGGCAACTGAAGTAGATATTTGCAACCTTGCCCTAGCAAACTTGGGTGATGATGCAACAATAGCTACGCTATCCCCACCAGAAGGATCAGCACAAGCAGAAAAAGCTGCAAGGTTTTATCCAATTGCAAGAAACAGTTTATTAGCAATGCATACATGGAGTTTTGCATCTAAACGTGGAAGTTTAGCTTTAACTACTAATACGTTAGATCAATGGGATTATGCATACGCAGCACCTGCTGACATGATGTCGGCTGTTGCAATAATATCTCCTACAGCACAAAACGATTACGCTACAAGAATGTCTGCTGGCGATACGCCCGGTGGTATAACGTCAAATTATGCGCCAACAATAGTAGCCGGACAATATACACCACAACAATTTGCAATAGAAGGAGCATATATTTATACAAACCAAGAAAACGCAATGTTAAGGTATCAAGCTTTTATAACTGACCCATCTTTGTTTCCTCCTTTATTTGTAAATACATTATCTTGGCATTTAGCATCAATGCTTGCAGGGCCAATAATTAAAGGTGATCAAGGTATGGCAGAAGCAAAACGTTGTATAGAAATGATGCAAGGATATTTAGCAAGTGCAAAACAGGCAGACAATTTACAAAGAGATATTACGATAGAACATATTGTACCTTGGACATCTGGGAGATAAACAATGCCAACTACACGCACATTTTCAAAAGCATTTTCAGCAGGTGAATTATCACCAGAAATGTTTGGGCGTATAGATGATGCAAAATATCAACAGGGCGCAGCTACAATGCGTAATTTTATAGCTAAACCACAAGGGCCAGCCGAAAACAGACCGGGGTTTGCATTTGTTAGAGAAGTAAAAGACAGTACAAAAGCTACAAGATTGTTGTCTTTTACATTTAATACCGTACAAACTATGGTTATTGAAATGGGTAATACCTATTTTAGATTTCATACACAAGGACAAACTTTATTTTATAGCGATGGTGCAGCATGGAACGGTGGTACAAATTATGCGGTAGGCGATATAGCAAAATATAACAATGTAAATTATTACGCCAAAACAGCGCATTCTAATAGCCAACCACCAAATGCTACAAATTGGTATCCAATGCCAACAAATCCAAACATATACGAAATACCATCACCATATTTAGAAGCAGAATTATTTGATTTACATTATGTACAATCTGCTGATGTTGTAACTTTAGTACATCCTAATCATGCTCCAAGAGAATTAAGAAGATTAGGTGCAACAAAATGGGAAGTTAAGGTAATAAATTTTGGTAGTCCAATTGCAGCACCCGGAGGAGTAAGTGTAACTGCATACATACCTGCATCTTCTAGTACAAATACAGATACTTTTTTAACACACAATTATGTTGTTACTGCTATAGCAACAAACTTAGTAGACGAAAGCGCACAATCAAGTGCAGCATCTGTAAATAATAATCTTTTTGTAGGTGGTGCAAAAAATACAATTACTTGGAACGCAGTTACTGGTGCTAGTAGATATAGAGTATATAAAGATCAAGGTGGTATTTTTGGATTTATTGGAGAAACTACAAGTACATCTATTATTGATAACAACATAGGGCCAGATTTTTCTGTAACGCCACCAATATACGAAAACGATTTTGTAGGAACTGGTAATTATCCGGGTGCTGTATCTTATTTTGAACAACGCAGAGTGTTTGCAGGGCCGAATAATTTTCCACAAAGTATATGGATGACTAAATCAGGTACTGAAAGTAATATGTCTTTTGGTTTACCTATACGAGATGATGATCGTATTGAATTTAGAGTTGCTGCTCGTGAAGCAAATACTATAAGACACATTGTTCCGTTAACGCAATTGCTATTGTTAACAGGATCAGCAGAATGGCGTGTAACTTCTGTTAACAGTGACGCTATAACACCAACATCTATATCAGTAAAACCACAATCATATGTTGGTGCAAACAACGCACAACCAGTAATTGTTAATAACAGTATGGTTTATGCTGCATCTCGTGGTGGTCACGTTAGGGAATTAGGTTATAACTGGCAAGCTAATGGTTTTATTACAGGAGATTTATCATTAAGAGCAGCGCATTTGTTTGATCATTTTGAAATTAAAGATATGGGTATGGCAAAAGCACCATTGCCTGTAGTTTGGTTTATTAATGATCAAGGTAAATTATTAGGTCTTACATATGTACCAGAACAAGCAATAGGTGCATGGCATCAGCATGACACTGATGGCACGTTTGAAAGTGTTGCAGTAGTTGCTGAAGGTGCTGATGATGTTGTTTATTGCGTTATAAAAAGGCAAATTGGCGCAGATGAAAAAAGGTACATAGAACGCATGGGTACAAGAATATATGCTACGCAACGTGATAGTTTTTTTGTTGATAGTGGCGCAACATACAATGGCACAAATACAAATACAAACCAAACAGTAACTATATCTGGTGGTACAAATTACACAAGAGGTGAAACTGTTACAGTAACCACTAACTATAATTTATTTCAAGCACCGCCTAGTGTTGCTGATAAAGATGATGCAATAGTTATAGTAGATGGCACTAATTTGTATCGATTAACTATACTTACTACATCAAGTCAAACAGTAGCAACTGCAAAATTAGATAAAGATTTACCTGCATCTTTGCGTAATACAGGATTAACTAATTACGAGGTTGCAAGAAATTCAATATCAGGTTTAAATCATATAGAAGGAAAAACTGTAAGTATATTGGCAGATGGTTCAGTACATCCACAAAGAGTAGTTAGTAGTGGTGCTATAACGTTAGAACGTGCAGCTAGTGTAGTTCATGTAGGTTTAGAGTATAACAGCGATTTACAAAGTTTACCTATGGCATTACAAGTAGAAGCTTTTGGTCAAGGTCGTGTTAAAAACTTAAATCATGTTTGGATAAGAGTATTAGAATCTTCTGGTATTTTTGCTGGCCCATCTTCTGACAAATTAATAGAAGCAAAACAACGTTCTACAGAACCATATGGTACGCCACCAAGTTTAAAAACACAAGATATAAAAATTATGTTAACTCCAACTTGGCAAGACAATGGCCAATTGTTTGTACGACAAACTGATCCGTTACCATTAACAGTTGTAGGTATGACATTAGAGGTAGCTGTTGGTGGATAGTGTGACCGTAAAAAGATATTATTTATATATACTAAAAAAATAAGGCAGCGTTGAGGTAAGTACAACAATGGCATTAGATTGGGGAGCATTAGGAGTAGGAGATAAAATAGGTATAGGTCTTGGTGTTAGTAGTCTTGTAACTGGATTAATTGGAGCAGGTTCTCAAGCTAATACAGAAAGATATAGAGCAAAAAGTGCAGCGTTAAATTTTGAGCATCAACGTGACATGATGCAACTTAATAAACGTATGTTAGAAAGCCAAGCGCAACATATAGGCAGAGCATATAACAAACAAATAGCAATACGCACTATGAAAGCAGGTCGAGCAATGGCAAGTACTAGAGCATCGTTTGCTGCAAGAGGTATACAGATGGGTGTTGGTAGTACTGCTAATGTTTTTGCTAGTGCTGAATTGTTAAAAGAAATAGACAGATTAACAATGAATACAAATAAAGTAAAAGCAATGAATACTAAACGAGGACAAGCAGTTAACATGGGTATTAAAGCAGATATGGCAGGTATGTCAGCTAGTAATTTATTTTCTACTGCTTCTACTATTAGTCCATTCTTGAACATGAGTAGTACTTTTTTAACAGGTGCTAGTTCTATTGTTTCTGGTTTGCCTTCAGAATTCTGGAAAAAATAGTTATGGCAAGAGTACCTTTACAACAAACACCAGAAGTAGGATTAGAAATTGGGTCAGCACCGCAGTTTACTGGTGGCAGAATAGAACCTGTACAAGATACTGTTACAGATGACATACAAAGGTTTAGTAAAGCACAACGTAACGTTGCGGATATTGCAATAAAATTACAAGAAGAATATAACGATGCTGAAGCATTAAAATTATCTAATGATTTTGAAGCAGATGTTGATGAAGAAAAAAATAAATATCTTATGACACAAGGTGTAAATGCAGTAGCAACAGTAGATAATGATACTGGAGCAACTGTTTATGATACTGCAATTGATAATATAAATTTAAAACTTGCAGAATATGGAGAAAAAGCAAGTAATAGTCAGATTAAATATTTGTTTGAAAATATGGCAGCGGTAAAAATAAAAAATGCTACAAGCTCAATGACAAAGCATTCTATAACACAACAACGTAATTATCTTGAAGCAGAAACTACCGCAGCTATTAGTAATCATAAAAAAGCAACTATACAAAATTATCAAACTTGGCAAGATGATGAAGGTGCTTTTAAAATGAATTACATAGCAGGTTTGCAAAGGATAAACGAAAAAGCACTACAAAAAGGTTGGAATATAAATCCAGAAAGTGGGCCAATAAGTTCACAATATATTAAAGAAGTAAACGAATATAATATGGAAATATTTAAAGGTGTTATAAAAAATTTTGAAACAGATAAAAATTTTAAAGAATCAGATGCATTTAGAGAAGCTTTAAAACAAACAATTAATAATCCAACAGAAGTAGCAAAAATAAAAGTATTAACAGATAAAAAACATAATAATCATTTAGCAGAAAAATTAGTAAACAACGTTATTTCAAATAATACTAATCAAAATAATGGTCAATTTTTAAATCAAGTCAATAAATTGATGACATTAGATAGTAATAACAATATTGACAATAATAATGGTGGATCAGTAGACGATGGATTTAACAGCAATGATGAATTAATAGACACTACAAACAATACAATAAGTGAAAAAATAGAATTGCTAGAAAAAATTAAAAACCAATCAAAATTTTATGATCCAGAAACTACGACAAGATTAATACCACAACATCAAACAACTCATTTATTTGCAATACAAAAACTTGGTGTAAAAAAAGCAGATTCATTATATACAAAAGCAAAATCACAAATAGATATAGATACAAAAAAATATAAAGAAGATGTTACATATGCAAAAAAAATTAATGGACAAATTATAGATAATTACAACAAATTAATTGTTGAAGAAGCCTATAAAATATATGGACGTTTTGGTGAAGGAGAATATGCAATAACAGTTGCTAATGATTTAGAAGTTATAAAAAAAGGTATTGATTATGATTTTACTGAAGAAACACTCAACATAGATTTTGTTACAGGACTACGTCCACTTGAAGATTTAAAACAAGAATTAAAAGATACAATTCAAGATCCAACAAAATTAAAATATGCAATAGAAGATTTAGAAATTAAATATAATAAAATAAAAACTGAGCGTGAAACTATATACAATGAAGCGTTTGTTAATGCAAAAGAAATAGCATTTGCAGAAGAAGGTGGATGGAAAAATTTAGAAGCTAATGGTATTGATATAAATAATTTTAAAGAAGAAGATCAACAGATATTAAAAAATGGACATCCACAAGAATCTAACGTAGATACTGTTGCTGAATTAATTGACAATCCAAAAGAAATTAGAGATAACTTAAATTCATATAGTCATTTGTTATCGCAAGGACAGTATCAAGAATTAGTAAATTATCAAGCAGAATTAAGAGGTGAAGATAAATATATAGAAGCTGTAGGAAATAAAGATTTAATGAAAGAAATTATGTACAAAAACGGTTTTGATTGGGTTTACAAATCTAAATTTGGTGGCAAAGCAGCAGATTTCAATTCTATTCACACAGAATGGGTTAACAGAATTGATTATGCACAATCAATACAAAAGAATAAATTAACTAGACAAGAAAAAGTACAAATATTAAATAACGTGTTAATGGATAAAGTAAATTTACAAGGTACTTTAGGTTTTGGCAAAAAGACAGATAAACTTACTAGTACTGTAATGCCAGACAGGCTAGATGATTTATTTGTAAAAGTAAAAGTAAAACAAGAAGACGGTAGTTTTATAACTCAACAAATATTTACATCAGAAATTCCTAAAGAAGTAAGCGTTGCAATTATGGGCAATTTGTATAGACGTAAGTTACCTATGAATCAACAAAATATAGCAGAAGAATGGGTTAAATTTGGTATGCCAAAAACTTTACAAGAAGCCGAAGAATTTATTAATGCAAATCTTAATTATCAATTAGCACCTTCTAATATTAAATAATTATGGGATCTTCAAACGTATTTGACAATTTTTATAATAACAACGAAAGACTTATACAATACGCTCCTAGTCAAAATTTAGGTGAAGATTACAATGTTTTTGATAGATACTACGAAGCAGAAGCAGAACAAAAAGATAAAGAGTTAAGAATACTATTAAATTCTGCTGCACAAAATGATCCAGACGGTACAGGAGAAGCACAGCGATTAGCAAAAGAATTAAATTTACCAGACGGTATGCTTATAAATAGCAATGAAACATTAGATTATTTAAAAGAAAGAGCAAGGCAACAAGATTTAGAAGCAAGAAAACTTGCAATGGTAAATCCAGTTTTAGCTAGGCAATTGCGTGATCCTAATTTTGCAGCTATAGCTTATGACAACATTGATAGATTAGCTACTAACGAAAACATATTTCAAAGCATTTTATCTGTACCAGAAGATGCATGGCAAGGTATACGCAAAGGTGTTTTAAGCAGAGAAATGGGTTTTATTGCTCAAAGATTTAAAAATAATAATGTACAATTTAAAGATTTAGAAACTGGTTTTGATCTTAATTATGTGCCAACTGAACAAGATATTGCAGATTACGAAAGATTAAAAGAAATAAGTCAAACAATAAATAATTTTGATTCTGATGGAGTTGGACTTATAGAAGGAGCATCCTATTTTGTCGGACAATATGGTGCTTCAATACCAGAAGCTGCTTTGACAGGTTATGCAACATGGCAAGCAAAAACTTTAGCTGGTGCAGGTATAGGATTCTTAATTCCTGATGGCCCAATAATGATTGGAGGTGAAGTTGTAGGCGCAACTATAGGAAATTTTGTAGGATTGTTTACTGGTTGGAATGCTTTTGCTAATAAATTAGCATATGACACTTATATGGTAGAAGGTGGTCATTCATGGTTGGAGTTGCGAGAAAAAGGTTATACATCAAATGAAGCAAAAATTATAGCAAATACTGTAGGTGGAACTAATGCACTTATAGAAAGATATGGTTTAAGTTTAATTGCTCCTAAATATACTGGCGTATTGTCAGGATTAAAAGGAATGGTTACACGTTCTGGCATAACAAAAAGTCCATTAGTTCAATCATTTCAAAAAAGATTATTTAGACAAACAGCAAAAACTGCTCTTAGTAAATCAGGATTAAAACTTACATACAATGCAGCAACACGACAATTTGTTAAAGACTATGTAACAGTTTTGGGTACAGAAACAGGGCAAGAATTAGCACAAGAAATGGTTGCAATTGCAGGTGTTAATTTATTTGCAGACATGAGTCAAAACGAAATAGAAACAATAAGTGCAGAAGAAATAGGAGACAGAATTTTTTCAACATTAACAGAAACTATGAAAGGCATGATTTTGTTTGGATTAGTTGGGCCGGGTATGACATATAGTAATAATTTAAGCAAAGCTAAAAGAGCTAAAAATACTACCTCTGTTTTAGAAAAATTAGCACAGATTACAAAAGACGATAAAACAAAACTTAGAAATAAAGAAGCATATCAAAATTTTGAACAATCTTTAGCTGATCAAGCAAGTATAAGTGATTTTTATTTTGATGCGAATACGTTTCAACAACAATTAGATAATAATCAAATTACTAATGAACAATTAGAAATGTTTTCGCCAGAATTATATAAAGAATTACAAAATGCAAAAAAAGAAGGAGCAGTTGGCAAACTTGTAAAAGTGCCAGCAGGTAAATATATAGCTGAAATTTCTGGTACAAATTTAGGAAATTCATTATTTCCACATTTAAAAGTTGGTGAAAATGAATATAGTCAGACAGAAATGGCAGAATTTTTTAAAGATCAACCAGAATTTTTAGCCGCTGCTAAAGAAGAAATTAATAAAAGAAAAACAGAATTACTTGAATTTACAAGTGAATCTAGATTAGTAAAAAGACAAATTGCAAAACAATTGCGAGATATTGGATATAGACAAAAAGATGCACGAGACATGGCTGCATTGCCACAAGCATTTGCAGAAGCGTTTGCAAGACGTTTAGGTATTAAACCATTACAGTTTTTAAATCAATTTCAATACAACATACAAAGAGATGCACCAGATAGAAAAACTTTTGCAAATCAATTTTTTAATCAGGACGGCACAGTTAAAACTGATACCCAATTGTTTAGAAACTGGTTTAGAAAATCTAAGTTAATTAATCCTGACGGTACACCTCAAGTTTTATACCACGGAACTACTGATAGTTTTGACCATTTTGATCTAAATCATCCTAATAGATATGACTCCGGATTTGCAGGTACTGGTGTTTATTTAACACCTAATGAGGGATTAGCAAAGATTTATACGATGAATAAAAGTATAAGAGCTAAAGGTGAAAAAACAATAATGAAATTATATGCACGATTACAAAATCCAAAAATTGAAAATATTGACATTAAACCAGACATGATGAGAGGTGGTAGAGCAAAAGCAGATGCCTATCGAGACAAATTAATAACTGAAGGTTTTGATGGTGTAATTCTTGTAAATGATGTTGGAGAAATTGTAGAAGTAGTTATTTTTGATGTTAATGGTGTTAAATCTGTAGATAACAATGGCAATTGGTCTAATGAAATAAACAATATATATGAGCAACAAGCATTAGAAACATTTGAACAAAAAGCTACACAAAAACAAGGTAAACCAATACCACAAGCTTTATATCAAATTTCTAATTTAAGAGAAAGTTTTGATTTTGCTAAAGGTAAAACATACAATACTAATCGTGATTTTAAATTAGCGTTACAAGAACGTGTAAATAATGAAGCTAAAAAGGCAAGAGTAGATGTTAAAGAATTTACAACAGAAGTAGAAAAATATCTTGTACAAACTGTTTTAGAAGATGCCAAATTTGCCCTTGAAGAAAATGCAAACGCAGTTGGTTGGTATAACGAAAAAGTTACAAAAGCTAAAGCATTATTATCTCTTATACATCCAGAACTAATAACAGATCCTCAAGCAAATTTTGCTTTTACTTGGGCATTAGCTAATACATCTAACGGAATTAAAGTAGATAAGAATTTTGAACTTGCAGAACAAGCATATAGCTACTGGGTACAAAACGGTGAATTTCCTACAAATATAGGTATAGGTGATGCAAGCGATGCAATAAACAGAAATTTTAAATTGTATAACCGATTAATTATAGAAAAAGGATTTGTAGAATTTGAAGAATTTATGAAAACAACTCACACAGTAAAAGAAGTTGAAGCTTATACAAATGACGAAGTGTCTGGAGAAACAAAAGGCGAAATTGTATACGGTGCTGCGGTAATGGGGCCAAAAATTGGCAATGGATTTTTTGCAAATTTATATGGTAATTATGAGCAATTAACTATGGATAGATGGTTAATGCGTACATGGGGAAGAATAAGAGGTGAGTTAGTTATTGACTATACAAAACAAGCAAAAGTAAAACGTGGTCAACTTAAAGAATTAGTCAAAGCATTGTCTCTACAAGAAAAAAAATTATTGTCAGAAATTATTGGTGTAAAAGTAAAATTATCTAATTTAGATGAGGTAGGTGTTGCAATACAAAAGGCAAGCACAAAAAAAGCAAATAGAGCAAGAATGAATGAAATAGCAACAGTTTTAGAAAAACCAGAAAGAAAACAATTTTTATTAGAATTATTAGGCAAGCCACAAAAAAGATATCCACACATAAGTCTTGGTAGTGAGATAAGAAAAAGCGGTAATGCATTAGCTAAATATTTAGATGGTCAAAAAGAAGCTCCAAGTGGTGCGCCAGAAAGAAGAAATATAAGAAAAGTTTTTAGTCAAGTGTTGGCAGAGTTGCAACAAACCGAAAAAGATCTTACAATGGCAGATCTACAAGCATTGCTTTGGTATCCAGAAAGACGCTTGTATGATGCTGCAAAACTTGATTCTCAAGAAACAAACTCAGGTTACGAAGACAACGAAGCACCTGATTACGCAAATGCTGCTGAAGCTTTAGCTAGGCAACAAGGCGTATTAGATGCTGACATACAAACTACACTACAGGAGGTAGACAATGAACTCGAACGTCAGGCCATTGAGCGCACAGGAGGAAGTGAATTTGGAGAAGGAGGAACAGGAGGAATACGAGAGATTAATACATTCCAGCAACAAAGAAACATTGACGAATCCACAGGACTCCCTGTCAACCCAGATGGAACTGTCACCGTCTATCATCACACAAACAGAAGAGCAGCAGAATCAATTAGAGCCACAGGTCAACTCAGAAGTGCTGGAGAACCTGATGTCTACGTTACCACCAGAGCTATCGCAGATACTGGCTACGGTGATACCGCAGTTGCAATCAGGGTCGAGCCTTCAAGACTTATCCTCGATGATGAATTCCCAAATGGACGGAGAGATTTCCGACTCAATGTTGGAGAGCCTAGGGGATCTATTCAAGTAAAAGTTGGTGAATTTTTTGCACAACAAGCATCTGAAGGCCCAAGAGGACGATTTGAACCTACTACTTTAACAACGTTATTAACACAAGAAGCAGATTTCTCAACGTTTGCACATGAGACAGCGCATTATATGTTAACTGTTTTAGAAAATATAGTTGCTTCTAATACTGCACCTCCAGAATTAATTGCAGATTTTAATACCTTGTTAGAGTTTTGGGGTGTTCAAGATATAGAAACATGGCAAAGTTTTGATATAAATCAAAAAAGAGAATATCACGAAGCTTTTGCTTATAATTTTGAACAATATTTATTTGAAAAAAAAGCACCAAGTAAAGGATTAATAAAATTATTTAGGCAATTTGCAAGATTTATAAAAAATGTTTATCAAGATGTAAGCACAAGATTAAACGATTTATATAAAAAAGAAACTGGTAAAGATTTGCCAATTTTAACTAATGAAGTTAGAAGCGTTATGGATCGTATGTTGGCTACTGATGAACAGATTATACAAGCAGAACAAATATATGACATGAAAGCTATGTTTGAAACACAAGAGCAAAGTGGTATGAATGATGCAGAATGGGCAGAATATACAGCAGCTTTAAATGAAGCGATAGAAGAATCATTAGAAATAATGACGCAACAAAGCATGAGACAAGTACGTTGGGTTAGCAAAAAAAGAGATTTTGTAACTAAAGAATTAAATAAAAAAATAGATGAAATATATAAACAAGAAGAAGCGTTAGTGACTAAAGAAGTTTTACAAGATAAAAGATATAAAGTACAAATGTTTTTAAAACGTGGTGAAACTGTAAATGATAAAGGTGAAACTATAAAAGTAGAAGGACAACACAAAATATCTAAAAGTAGTTTGAAAAAACTTTTGCCGTTTTATGACGAAGCTGCATTAAATGCAGAAATTAAAGAATTAGGTACTGGTCGTTATGGTTTAGTAGGTGTTAAGAAAGGACTTGACGTAAAAGTTGTAGCAGAAATGTTTGGCTTTACAGATGGATTGTCAATGATAGATGCATTACTTGAATTAAGGCCAATTGAAGAAACCATAACAGAGCGTACTAAACAAAATATGTTGGAAAAACATAGTAATTTAGTTGACCCAAGGCAGCAAGAATTACAAATACAAGAAGCAATACATAACGAAGCTAGAGCTAGATTTGTAGCTGTAGAATTAAATACATTGTCTAAAGCAATGCGTCCAGTACGTTTTCAAGTTGAAGCTGCAAGACAAGTTGCTAAAGATGTATTAGCTGATAAACAATTATCTGAAATAAGACCTTCAGAATATACTCGTGCAGAAGCAAGAGCATTAAAAGAAGCTGAAGTAGCTATGAAAAAAGGCGATACAAAAGCTGCTATAAAGGCAAAACGTTCACAATTAATTAATAATCAATTAGCAAAAGAAGCAATAGAAATACAAAAAGAATACAGTGTATTTACTAAAGATTATTTAAAATTTTTTAAATCAGATAAAAAATTAACTAAAAAAGGAAAAAGTCAAAGAAACACAGATTACATCAATGTGGGTCGTGTAATTCTATCTTCTTACAATCTTGGCCCAGCAGTAGAAAATCCAGATGTATATATAGAAAATTTAAGATTATATGACGAGCCATTATATACAGAGTTAGAACCAATGATTTTAAATGCATCAGCAACAAAAAACCAACAAGGTCTAAAAGATTTAACATACGAAGAATTTCAAAGTTTTAATGATTTAATACAATCATTATGGTATCAATCACTTCGTGATCAACAAATAAAATTAGAAGGTGAATTAGTACAAATACAACCAATTATTGACACATTAAATAATAGACAAGATGTCATAATTAATAGAAGCAAAAAACTTAGAGACAGAAGAGATAAGCCTGTTGGTACAACACAAGCAGTTCCTCAATCGTATTTATTTAATAAATTCTTTTTAGAATTAAAAGCAAAATTAAGACGTTTTGAGCCTTGGTGTGACGAAATGGATGGTGCAAGTAATCTTCAAAAAGGTACTGGGTCAGCAGTATTAGAATTAGAAGGCGGTAAATTAGGGGATTTTCAAAACACATTTTTTGTTCCAATGAAAACAGCATTAGATGAATACAGAAAAGCACAAACTGTATTTACAAAGGCTTATTCAGATTTAATTGCTGCTGTTGATTTTGGCGATTCAGAAATAGTTGCTAATGAATTTGAACTTGTTGAAGAAAAATCGAGTGCATACACATTTGGATCAGAAAGTAACGGAAGGGGTAAAGTTGAATTATTAGGAGCTATGTTGCATACAGGCAATGACAGCAATAAAAAGAAATTATTATTAGGCAGAAGATGGGGCAAGCTTAACGAAGATGGATCGTTAGATACAACACATTGGGATGCGTTTGTTAAACGCATGATAGATGAAGGTATATTAACTAAAAATGATTATGATTTTTTACAAGCAGTATGGGATTTAAATGAGAAAATGTTGCCACTTTTACAAAGAACACATAGAGATACTGAAGGATATTATTTTAAAGTAGTTAAAGCAACACCTATTCTTAATAGATTTGGTGAATTTAGAGGAGGTTATGTACCTGCAAAAGGTGATCCCAATATGACAGAAGTTGATATTAAAGAAGAAATAAATACTATGAAAATGGAATTTAAGAATTCATTGCCGAAAGTAGAAAACGGAATGACTAAAGGTCGTGTTGAAAATTTCTATCAGCCATTGTCCTTACATTTAGGTTATATGACTAAACACATAGATGATTCATTGCGTTATGCCTATGTACAACCAGTATTGCAAGACACTTTAAAAATTATAAACAACAAAGAATTTACAAAAAAATTAAAAATTATAGATCCAGTTATTAAAACTGAAATGATAGAACCATGGTTAAAAGCAGCAGCTACACAAAAAACATATGCTCCTTCTGGATTTGGGGCGGGTTTTGACCGTGTTTTACAAACACATAAACGCAGAACAGGTTTAGGTATTATGATTGCAAACTCAGTTAACTCACTTACGCAACTTACAGGTTTGTTCCCTGCACTTATAAAAGTAAAACCAAGAAATTTAAAAAACGGTTTAATTACATATATGCAAGATAGAGAAGGTACAAATCAAATGATTGCAGAAGCATCACCATTTATGGCTGATAGACAAAAAAATCTAATATTTGATATACAAGATAGATTGAATGAATTAATAATTAATCCAAATAAATTTCAACAAATGCAAACTTGGGGAAAACATCATGGATATTTTTTACAACAAACAATGCAAGGAGTAGTAGATTCTATTGTTTGGATGGGAACTTATAACCAAGTGCATGAAAGTATGCCTTCTACTATGAGCGATCAAGAGGTTATTAAAGAAGCAATAAAACAAGCAGATGCAAATGTGCGTATGACACAAGATAGTTTATTACCAGAAGACAGAGCAGCATTTCAAAACATGAACCCAATTATTCAAGCAGTAACACAATTTACTGGTTATTTTAATATGATTGCAAACTTAGGTTATACACAATATCGTAAACTTGCTAAAGAAGAATTAGGTTTTAATAATGTAGGCAAAAATTCTGAGCAAATATTTTATATGTATTTATATACGGTAATAATGCCAGCAGTTATAGCAGGTATTATTATGCGTGGTCTTGGTGGCAGATTAGATGACGAAGATGATGACGGATATATATTAGATGATATGGCTAAGGCAGCAATAGGAGACATTGCAAACTACACAGCAGGTTTAGTTCCAATTGCAGGTCAAATAGTTTTAATACCAATTAATCAATTTAATGATAAACCTTGGGATGACGATATAGTATCTAGCCCCGGTATTGAAGCATTGCAAGACTCTTTAAGAAGCGTTGTAAAAATTCCAGTTACATTATTTCAAGATGGCCCAAGCGGAATAAAAGGCAAACAAATTAGAGATGTTTCTACTATGATTAATCAATTTACTGGCATACCAGTTACACCAATAGGCAGAACGCTAGGATATTTAAGAGATGTACAACGTGGCGATGTTACACCTAAAGGCCCATTAGATTTCTTAAGAGGGTTAATTACAGGTAAAAAAGGTACAGGTAAATAAGGCGTGACCGTAATAAAAGTATCTAGTAGTAATCTTAATAAGATAGTGAATAAGTCTAGTTAATGACGATAAATTCGACTACAAGAAAGACTAATCCTTTTACAGGTAATGGCTCTGCACATACTTTTCCTTTTACGTTTAAAGTTTTTACAGACGCAGA
>VTLG01011433.1_pt1 | contig 21455 bp, 27 predicted proteins | sample 4694571 | NCBI WGS metagenome assembly VTLG01 (sample SAMN12604809, study PRJNA352737) | marine metagenome | biome: ENVO:00000447; feature: ENVO:00000209|ENVO:00000569|ENVO:01000036; material: ENVO:00002151; isolation source: viral sequences binned using virsorter ... | reverse complement strand
ACTAGCGTTATTTCCACCTGTCGCTGATGTTTTTACTTCCCAGTACCAAACTCCAGATGATAAGCCAATAGTTCCTGTAAATATTCCTCTATTTGATGTTGTTGATTGTGTTTGTAAATTACCCTCAAGAAAAGTTCCTCCTGTTGAAAAATTATCTAAGGAATTACAAGTTGCAAAATTATTGGTGCATGTATCAGTAGATTGATCTGTTGCAGTTATATTATTTTCATCAAAGTCTGTGCCACCATTTGCATCATTACCTAAATTACTACTATCTTCAAAGTCTAAATGATGTCCATTATTACCAAATGTTAATCCTGATATATCTTTCGGCTTCCAAATTCGTGGACTGTCAGAATCAAATTCACCAAAATCGCTGGCGGCATATTGAGTTCCATCTATAAAAACTATTTCAGCAAAATAACCATTAAAAGCATAACTAGAACTATCATCATAACTTCCGTATTTATGACTTCCTGTGCTATTTACTTCTGGTTCAAAATTTTGACTAGGATATGTTGCTGTTCCTAAAGTAGGTTCTTCACCATTTACATATAATTTCAATCTGTTGCTATCAGTTCCCTGTGTGCTATCATAAGCTACTACAATATGTAACCATGCACTAACGTCCCTATAAACTGCATTTGTTACAAGTCTATAATTAAAACTACTTCCTGGAACATCGTTAACCTCAAGTTGTCCACCACTTTGAAATTGAAAATAAGAAGCCGCACCATCAAAAGAAGCTAACATTCTTTGATCTGTTGTAGATCGTTTAACCCACATTGAAAGCGTCCATTTTTTTCTGTTAGTTGCAGTTCCCATACTATTTCTTTTAAGTGCTGGTGAATCTGCTCCATTAAACCTAATAGAGTTGGCAACTTCATAAACTACTGGTACATTTTTAGCTGGATACAAAAAACTATTTATTGGCATTAACTCTCCAATACTGGAAATTCTGCTAGTGGTCTTGTTTGAGTTCCATCTTCTTGTCTTGTATATTCGTATAATGCTTTTAGTTCATCAACATTAGTACAAGCATCTATTTGATTTTCCATCTCATTTGATTTTGATCTTACATCTGATCTAAAAGTTGTAATATTTTCAGGAACATTATACTCTGTAACTTCTGTTGCTTTTACTACATACCAATCAGTAGGTGCTAATAATCCTGATGCTTGTTGTTTTATAATTCTTTTTTTTATAGTTTTTAAACCATAGTTAATTACTTGATTGCCATCTTCATCTAAAATATTATTGCCATCTTGATCTTTAGCATCTTCATCCTCTAATCTTTTTGGTGTAGCAGTTCCCCATGATCTTGTAACTTGATTATCTGCATAATTATATTCTTCATTTGTATTTATAAAATATTCTTCATCTTTTTTATTTGTTGAATCTGTAATTACTTCATAAATACCTATGGCTTCTTTTTCATCTTTAGTCCATTTACTAAATATATCAGCAGGATATTGAATATTATTTAATACAAATCCTTTAGGATTAGTAAATATTTTTGTGATAGATCCTGATTCTACTAATGCGTACATAATTCTCCTATGATAATGTTAATGCTTGATTTCTACCAACTTCAATCCACTTAGATCCATTATATCTAAATACAAATACATCACCCAGATTAGCTGTTGTTGTTAATGTTGGGGCTGTATCTGAGGCAAATTCATATACAGCATTAAATGATAGAGTTCTTGAACCTGTTCCATCTTGTATCACAAGTATTGATATAAACTGACCAGTAGTACTATTAGTAGGAGCAGCTAATGTTCTATTACCACCTAAAGTTAATTTACATACATCTTGTGTTGAAGCATCCCAAGTAACTGTAGCTTGATCTGTTAATGTAGCCTCACTATAATTTAACTTAGCAGACGTAATTAAATCGTCAGCTATATCTGAAGCTGTTAATGCTTTTACGTTAGGTGCTTGACCAATATACGGCATATTACGTTATCTCCATTATTGACAGTGTTCCTGAAATTTTATCTGCAACTGAACAATCTATTCTAATTGCATCTGTAGTTTCTAGTATAACTTTACCACCCGACAGAATTTCAAGTGAACTACCTGCAGGAATATTAACATCTTTAACTAAAAATGATGTTCCGTTAGTAGCTGCTCTGCCACCTCCCGATGTATCACTAACTAATTCTACCTCTGCAGTAACTGCAGATGAATGTATATTAGCTAACACTAAACCAATTACAACTGTAGTTGTACTGCTTGGTGTTGTATACACTGTATATGGCGTTCCAGCTGAATTTGGTTCTGCTGCAAAAGTTACTACTTTAAAAGTATTTGCCATTATTTATCTCCTATTTACTTATATATTATATCGTTATTTTTAAAAAAATCAATATTTATTTTATCCTAATGCTATAGCTAAAGCTGTAGGATCATCTGTTGAAAATCCTGCACTAGTTAAATATGTTTTAACATCTGTTAATGCTACTTGTTTCATAGTGCCTGCGTCATTTGTGACTAATCTGTCAGCATCTGCTAAAGTTGTAGAAACAGCTGATGTATCACCATCCATTATATTCAATTCACTAGCCGTGGATGTTACACCATCTAATATATTTAACTCGTCTGTTGTAACTGTTGCACCATCTAATATTTCTAGTTCTGTCTCTGATATACCTGCAGATCCAATAGTTACTGTTCCTGCAAAAGTTACGTTAGCCCCACTAAATGTCATAGCTGTAGTAGGTGTTGATCCTGATTTAATTACTAATTCACCACTAGAGTTTGTTAAGCTACCAAAAGTTGTACCATCATCTTTAAGTGTAACATCTGCTCCACCAGCATCTAAAATTATATCGGTAGTTGCATCTAATGTAATACTAGATCCTGAATCTATTTCTGCAATAACTGGTGTAGTTAAAGTTTTGTTAGTTAACGTAGCAGTTGAAGCTGTTGATACTAATCTAGCATCACCACCAGTACTAGGTAGTGTTAAAACATTATTAGCACTTTCTGAATGAGGTGCAGCTACTATTTGCTGACCGTGAGAATTGTTTTCACAATTAAGTTGAAGAGTACCTTGATTAGTATTACCTTTAATAGTTACATGCCCTGTACCATTTGGTGCTAATTCTATATCTGCATTTGAAGTAGTCACAATATCTTGACCGTTCATATCAAGATCACCACCTAATTGTGGAGAAGTATCTTCAACTACATTTGATATTGCACCTGATGTAGCAAGTCCTGCAACCACTGCTGATCTTGCAATTTTTTTAAGACCACCACCTGAAGTATCTACTGCTAGGAATACATCATCATTAGCAACTGTAGATATTTCTGATAATGAACCTACTGCTATAGAATTAAAATTTGTACCATCTGCAATTAATAAATTACCTGCAGTATTAGTTCCCATAGTAATATCATCACCAGTAACTGTAAGATCTCCACCAACAACTACATCACTATTAAATGTTGCTTTACCTGCTTCACTACCATCAAGTGTAAGCATAGTAATATCAGAACTATTATCAGTTCCTTTAAATATAATATCTGAATCATTTGCAGCTGCATCAATTGTAATATTACCTGAACTAGTAGTTAAATTAACCGCTGCATCACCTGCTGAAAGATCATCTGCTGCCATAGCTGCTGCAGTAACACTAGTTTGAAAATAAGTTTTAAATGTCGCAGCACTTGTAACTCGCATAGTGCCACCATCATTATGTATAATACCATCACCATCAACCACTGCTGTTGTTCCAACTGTAGCACCACCATCTATTAAATTAATCTCTGCACCTGTGGCTGTAATATCTGTCCCATCTAAATTTAATGTATCAATATTAGCTGTACCATCTATAAATAAATCTTTAAACTCAAGAGAGGAAGTCCCTAAGTCTACATCATTATCTGTAACTGGTACAATAGCACCATCTTGTATTTTAACTTGTTCTACTGCAGCAGAAGATACTTCTACATAAAATTCTAAATGATTATTAGTTGTATCAACTAATATTTTATTATTACTATCAGCATCTCTAAGAGTACTAATAGGTCCACCTTCACCCGCAGTACCATCATGCGAGTGTCCTGTTGTTGCGTGAAACGCAGCCAATACTTGGTTAAACTCATCATTACTGTGAGCAGCAGTGATAGTATCACCTGTTGTATAACTTGACTGTCGTGCTGAATAGCCTGCCATTATCTTCTTCCTCCTGGGGTAAATTCTAATTGAAATCCTTTAACTGAAAATGAGTCTGCACTATTTTGATCATCTATTTGTAATGCTACTGCAAACCCTGATCCTTCTACTGATTGTCTTACTAATGGAACACCTGATGCATCATATAATGAACTACCATATTTAGCAGCTCCGTATTGTCCAGCACCACCTACACTTGGTAGTGCAATCTTAGCTGGTTGTGGACTATTTTGATCATCGTAGTTATATCTAAGAGCTAAATTAGCATCAATACTTGTTCCTTCACCTTCATAGTTTAAATTAACTCTTTGCATATATTTTCTAATCCCTGGATCTCCCATAACCATGTCAGGTGATCTATATACTGCTTGAATAGTTGTAGTAGTTGCACCTGTAGCAAATGTATTACCAGTTTCCATTTTATAAATAAAACCGTCATAACCACCAAATACTTGTGTTTCAGTTCCACTAATAAAATCTGAATCTGTGCAAGCTGGTTTTATACCAACCATATCTGCATATTCAAATCCAATAGATCCTGTATTAGGATTATTTTTTAACACACCTATAATACCCTTTGATGATAGTTGTCCTCTACCATCCACTGGATAAAATAATCTATACTGTGATTTTGATCTTATAACTATAGATGATATTCTATCTAAACCTATATCATCAATTCTAGTTTGTATTTGTCTAGATATAGATCCAAGTTCAACGTCACCAATTCTAGCTGTACCAGCAATAGTTCTTAATCCATCTGGTGCTAAAAATATTACATCACCACCAATCTCTTGAATACTACCACCATCTCTACATCCAATATTTCTAGTAACTTCTTGAACAGCAAAATTACTTGATGATGTACCTGTTAATTTATAAATTCTATCTTGGCAAAATATAATTAGTTCATTCCTAAATACTTTTAATCCAACTACAGTAGAGTCAACTCTAAATGATCCTGCACCACTAGCTGATGTAAAATTATCTTCTGCAAATGGTACACTAAATATAACTTCTTCAGGATTACTTGCACCAGCATAAAACATATGATTTTGAAATGCTTTTACAAATTTAGGATTGGTAGGTGCTGTCCCTCCACCAGTTGCATTTACAACATCTACAGCAAAACTAGAATTAATTATTTGTGCAGGTGAATGACCTGTAGCAATTACTATTTTTTCAGTTCCATTAAAATTAAATTTTTCAAAATCGTATGCTCTAGTGGATGTCCCTAATCCTGTAGTTAAAGTTGTAAAACTACCTGATGTAGTCCCTCTATGTATATCTCCACCTCTAGCAACAATTACTTGACCATTAAATATTATAGAGCAATCTACAGTTAAACTACTATTACTAGATCCTTGTGGTACAATTGTAGTATTGTATTGGGCAGTGCCACTAACACGTCTATATCCACCTTTTATATCAGGTTCAAAATTTTGTAGTATAAGAGCTTCTCCAGGTCTCATAGAAAACACATCTTTATTTAGTGTTAATCCACCTGCACAACTCACTACAAAAGGTGATATAAGGTCAGTAGTTGGCATTTTATTATGTTCTCTTTTCTGCTAATTTTTGTAATTCGTCTAATTCTGGTTTTAATAATTTAAATTTTTCTAAATATTTAGTTGTGCTTTCTCCAGTTTTATATCTTCTAATATATTCTTTAATTTGAGGTATAGTCATTTTATCAGACACATCAGCTACTTTCATATTTAATTTTTCTGTAGCGTTTTTTTCACCATCCATGTTATCAGTAATTTTCATACCATTTTTTTCTTGCTCTTTAAATTTATCTCTAATAGCCATAATATACTTTTACCTCTGTTTATTAACTTTTAAAATATCTTTTAAAATTTTTATACCCATTTCCTTACCTTTAGAACTCATTATACTAGGATCTTTTAATGCTCTACTATATCCTAATTTTTTTAATTCCATTTGCTCTAGTTCTGTAAAAGGATTTATTACTCCAGCCATTAATTTTTTATTAGCGTTTTTTTCACCATCCATATTATCAATAATTTTCATACCATTCTTTTTTTTATCTTCTTCTTTTTTAATAGCCATTAGTTTACTCTACCTCCTATATTAGTAGCAATACTTTCTGCAATTGAATCACTACGCATATAGTCATTTTTAGTAGCGTAGTCTACTTTTAATAATCTTAATTTTCTTTGAAAATCTCTATCTGCTAACTGTGCATGCTGTGGATCTGATCTTAACATATATGTATAATATTTTGCTCTATCAACTATTAATGTACTAAATCTATCAGGTAAACTCATATTGTCTCCATGTGCAGATAAATCTGTATGTGTTTGATAATAATTATAACTTACTGAAAATTCATTTGTATTAGGTCTTGGACTAACTCCAAATGAAGTGTAGTTAGGTAATATATATACTCTTAATGGTGCTGAATAATTACCTTTATTGTTTTCATCATCAGTTGGTTTATATGATTGTAAATAATTATCATATGATATATATACTAATTTTCTAGTAGCAATATCATTTCTAGATACTCTTACATAATCTACATCTAACTGCACACTTGGTGCTTCTACATAAACAAAAGATGTTTGTGCTGTTGCTGTAAAAGTTGTTTGTAATATAGCACCTTCTCTAAAATTAGTTACAGCTTGTGTTGTATTTAAATTTTGTGTTCCACCCGCTGATGTTCCAACTCTAACAATTAATGCAGTGCTAGAACTATTTGGACTTAAAACTCTAATTTGTATTTTATAAGTTTTATTTACTGTAGTGCTAATAGCTTGATATGCAGCTGCATCATTTAAATTTAGTCTACCATTACCACTTGTAGTGTGTGATGGTGATCCATCACCAGTAGTCCAACTATTTATATTAGATTCAAACTCACCATTAGTTATCAATTCTTTTGGACCCATTGAAAATGAATCCATATCTACTTTTCTTAAATCATTTGGCAAATCATATTCATTATCACCAACAAATAAATCTTGTGTAGTTCTTGCATATAATAAAGGTATTTCACCTGTTTCATTATAAATATCATGAATACCTTTATTTACAAAATCTTTTACTGCAGTCTGCACACCTCTACTAGAGGCAAATGTGCTTGAAGTTAATTCTGTTTCGTTTAGTTCTCTAAGTACTCTGTTTGTGAGTGTTAGGTAAGTTGTTGCCATTTTGTAATAACTCTAATATTTTATCAAGTTTTTGTTCTTGATTGTTAATTCTGTTTTCTAAATTACTAACCCTTATATCATTATTATTTCCTAATGGTATAATTCTTTGTCCTGTACTAGCTTCACTTTTTTTTCTTAAATCATAAACTGCCATATATATCCTAAATGTTACAAGGGGTATTAATTAAGGGGGATAAATATACCCCCCTTAAATTTATTTATTTATTAGTTGTGATCTGTTTCATCAACACCTGATACATCACAAAGAACAGCAAAAACACGGATTTTACCCACGCTTGATGCTGCACCTGCGATTAATGCATCTAATGTATCAGCACTAGCAACAATTTGTCTTGCTGTATTTGTAAGTGTACTGAAACCAGTAGCATTAGTGTCGCCATCAACATATCTGTCTGGATCAGCTCCTGTTACACCTAAATCAATAGTTGCAGAGCCTGATAATGCAGTGATTACCTCAACTCCAGCTTCCATGATTAAAGTTTCAGCAGGAATGTCCAATGCTTGTACAATATCACCATCAGCAGTTCCTGAAGAACTATTAATTGCTGATATGTCAATTGTATTTTCAACTAAATAAGGTGTTCTACCATTAGCAGGATGCCCAGTAGAACCACCTTTGCCCGTTCTGTCATAAGTAGCCATATCTATCTATTATCCTCCTAAGTATTAACCTATTGTGATTACGCCAGATCTTACTGCTTCGTCTCTTAGAATTTTTCTTCCATAAACGTGTAAGCCTCTGACTACGTCTGCGAATGAATCAGGGTCTCTGATTAATTCAGTTTTTGCGATGTGATTTACAGTCGCAACTCCTGACATATGTCCGTATAAAAATGCAAACTCATTTGATCCTGAAGAACCAAAAGTATGAGATGCTGCAGATCCACTAGACACTGCAATAGCATTTGTTGAGTACATGTTAAAACCAAATAATGGTCTGTCTGTGACTTTACCATTTCTGATTTGTGATGCACCGCCATCAGCCATTACTGATTGGTCAGAAAGTTTAGCACCTGCTTTTCTTAATTGCTCAAAAAATTCAGGTGGTGCAACTAACCATCTGTTGTCTTCTGGTACGTCATTTTTATCAAGCACTCTTTTTGCTGATGATATAACGTTTGCCAAAGTATCTACAGCTGCGTCACCATCAATTGGTGAACCATCAGTTCCTGTAGCAGCAGCACTTGTTGAAGCGTTATCATAGATAAACTTCAATACGTTATAGTCGTATGCTTTTTTTAATGAATATGCACCTGAAGAGGTTGCAAGAGCTTCAAAGTTTACATGAGATTGTCTTTCTTCAATATCATCAACTTTAAAAGCAAAGTATGAACCTTGATCGACAGTCATAGTTATTTGGTCATCTGCTAATACTTGCGTATCAACTGTTTGACCTCTAGCATAATCTTTAACTGTGATTGTTGGCTCTTTGATAATCTTTACTGTGTCACCAAAGTTTTCAATTTCTCCAGCATAATCAGTATTAGTAATATCTTCTACCACTGATGCTCTTCTGAAGAACTTTTGAACTTTCTGACTAAAGATTTGTGGAGTAAAATTACCTTGTGCAAGGTTTTGATACCCCGAAGCGTTAGTAAAAGCCATATTGCTTCTCCTTGTTATTGTTTAGTTAGATTGTTAACGTTGTTCAATCCTACCTTCTAAACGAGCAAGGTCAATCTCCTTTTCTAATTTGTCAAACTCATGAGCTTTTAATTTACCAATCTCACTTGTTGTCCAAATTTTTTTCTTTGGTATATCAGAATCAGTAGCTTTTTTAGTTTTAGAAATTGCTTTAGCAGCTTCTTTTTTAACATCCTTTTCTTCTTTCTTAGTTAGTTTGCTTACACCACGATCCATTTTATATAGATCAATAGCTCTAGCAGCTAACTTAGCATTAGATGTATTTTCATACAACCAACCTTGAATAGTAGGATCTTGTTGTTCAGCCCATTCGTGAAAATCATCTTTTGAACGAATATCACTAAAGTCGGGATGAAGTTTTAAAAGTTCTACTTCGGCTTTTTCTTTTGCAATTTGTTCTTGTTGGAGTTTTAAATCTTTATATTTATTTTCAAGATCTGCAGTTTGAGTAGTTGCCTTATTTATTGCTATGGTTTCAACCATATCATAAACATCAGGGTACTCTTTTCTCCATGCCTCTAACTCTTCTTTTGATTTAGGTGGCACAAATTGTGTAGCGTTTGATTCTAATTGTGTACGCAAAGATTGAAGTTCTTCCTTGTGTTTATTAATTGTAGAATCATAGTGTCTTTTCAAATCGTCATAACGTTTTTTAAAAACACGATCTTCAGCTTTTGCAGGGCGTTCAGCGATAGGAGTAGCCTTTTTATCTGTATTGTCTGCAGTCTCTTCAGATGCATCGGTGTCCTTCTGTTCGGTTGCTGCTTCTGCTTCCTTTTCTTTTTGTTCCCTTTGAAACTTAGCTAATTCACCTCTTGCAAAAGCCTCTGTTTCTGCATCGTCTTCTTCACGATTTTTACTATAAGGATTTGCTTCTTGTATATTAACTTTTGTTTCTTCAGAAACATTTTTTTCTTCTTCCATTATTTTTACCTATTGGTTGAGTGCCTTATGGGTAAGGGTAGCTCTATTCCATAATGTGGGCTGATACTATGATAGCATTGATTCACTTTCATCCATTCCAGAATCAACTTCATTAAAAGTATCTTCCATTCCAGATTCAGGTGTTTCTGCTATTTGTGTATCAGGTGGCACAGTTGTTTCTTGTTCCATCTGCTGTCCTGCTAAGTCAGATACAAAACTTTGTATTGACTCTTGCTCTGTTCCTCCATATTTTCTACTAGCAAAATTTTTTACTATAGAAACTGGAAGCACTACATTTTCTTCCTCTTTTGTAAATTGATTTAAAAGAGGTTGAATGTCTGGAGCAATTTTACTCAAGACTTTACTAACAGATGGAGATAAAACTGTTCCTAATACAGCTTTATCTTGATCTGTTAAATTTTCTACTTTACTAAGTAAATTAGGTTCTTCAATTTGTTTTGGTTGTTGTTTAATTTCTTGTGGTGGTTCTTTAGGTGTATTTACATTTTTATTAGTTGGCATTTTCATTTTAGACATATCTGCAACTTTTAATGGTTTAGGACGTTGATTCATTATTCCAGTAGTAGTTACAGTTCCTTTCATATCTTTAATAGCCATTATATTTTACCTACCCAATAACATATTGGTTCTAATATTGTTCTATATACTCTACCCAATAAATGTGTTTTATTTCTTTCTTCTTGTCTAATATCTATTGTTCTATGTATTGCAATATGTTCTAATATTTTTTTAAGAACTTTATTTGTTTTTGCTTTTTTAACTAATGGTAAAAATATTCTATGATACCCTATTTGATATTCAGGTGCTAAATTTTTAGAATGTCTTAACCATATTTTATTTCTAAATGATCCAAATCCGTATGATTCATTCATCATAGTACAAACTATTTTAGATCTTCCACCTCTACCACTTTTATCTCCACCTGCACCTGGTTGTTTCATTCTAGCAGCTTCTCTTTTTGTAGTTACTTTTTTATCTAAAGATGCTGAATATGCTTTATCTTGACTTTTAAATTTATCAAGTTTATTTTGCATCCTTTCTTTTTTTGCATCAAATGCTGCACGATCAGTTCTTTTTAATCTAGAAAAAGTTTTATCTAAATTATTAATACTTTTTTGTAAATTATTTATTCTATTTTTACCAGCTTGTTCTAGATTACCAAATCTTGATACTCTATTCATTCCAGAATATAAATTATCTGTAGGATTACCAGCTATTCTACCATCATTTCTAACTCTAAAATAATTTTTATCATGTTTATTAACTGCTGTTTCTTCTCCTGCTATTGCTTGTATTAACATCATTCCTGGAGTTTTAATACCTTTTAGTGCTGTTCGTATTGAAGAGCCAACTGTTTCTAAAGCTGATGGTTTTACTTCAGGCATAACATCTTTTTTTTCAGCTGGATCAGATAAAGTTCCTGCAGTTGTTCCTGTAAATCTAGATGGATCTAAGGCAACATCAGGTTTAGCTGTTGTAATACCTAAAGATCTTTGTTGTGGAGATGGTAAGTCTGATCTAGTTTGTGTTTGTGTATCTGATGCAACACGATCTTTTGATGCTTGATCAATTGTCCCTTCTTTTGGTCTACTAAATTGTGTGCCTCTATCTTCAAAAGCAGGACCTGGTGAAAATAAATCATCTCCAAATTTTTTCTGTCTTTCAAATGTAGCACCAGTTTGACCTCTTAAAATTGCATCTTGATAATTTGTAAAATCAGTTACACCTGTTCCAATATCTTCTTGTGGTGCAGCCTCTTGTGCTGTTAATCTTTCTGCTGGATCTTCAATATCTAATGGTGAAGGAACTTTTGCTCTATCTCTTACTCTCATTTCTGGAGAATCAAAAGTATCAGATAACATTTTACTAGTTTTTTCAGCTTGTTGTAGCATACTTCCAGTTGTATCTGGTGCTTTATCACCATCACCTCCAGGCATTTGAAATGCCATTTGAGTTTGTGTTCCTATACCTTGACCTGTTATATCAGTAGCTGTTTTTGGATCAGTAGTTGTTTTAGTTGTAGTAGCAGTAGTTTTTATATCAGGAATACTTAGTTTATCTATAGTTTCAAATCCTACATTTTTTAAAGAGTATGCACCTGTTGTTGCATCTCTTACTAATTCAATTGTTCCTGCTCCTACTCGTGATATATCTACTTTAGCCATTATTTAATTTATTACGTTTGTTCGCCTCTTCTAGGTTGAGTATTTGCCGCACTAAAGCCAGCTTCCCCTGGCATCGGTACATCGCCTGTTCCGATGTTGCCACCTCCAGCTCCTGTTGGATCTGTTGGCGAAGCTCCTGTAGGTATAGGACCAGTCTGTCCCATTTCACTTTGTCCTCCAGCAGCGGCTGTATTGTTTTGATTTCCATTTACCATCCCCATTATTTGTGCATAGATCGCAGCTTTTTCTGGATCATTAATTAATTGATCTGGATCAATATCTAAAGACTTGGCTATTTCAGTTAAACATGTATGCCATCTAACAAATGGTGCAAGTGCAGGATTAGATGCAGTTTGCATAAATGTCATTAGTCTTTGAGATCTTACTTCTTTTTGCATTAAAGAAGAAGTGCCTTGTGCTTTAATCTCAAGATCACCTTGTATATGTGGAGCATTATCATTAAATTGCATGTTCCAATAAAATAATGATTGCCCTAGAGGTTTTAATAAATAGTCATCAATATTTTTGATAACTGTTTTAATACTTAATGCTGCAGCACCCATCAACATTGACATACCTGATGCAGTTCTAGTTGTAGATTGTACACCTGTTGCACCATGCGAATATGATGGTATACCTGTAGCTTCATCTGCAAGTTGTCTAAACTTGTCAAACATTTGTAAATTTTCATATGCAGTATTAGGAAATTTTACTCCATGTACTGCTTGTCCTGTTTGCCCACTTTGTCTTCTAAATATTTTACCAGGAAATACTTTCATATCTTGACCTGGAACTAACATAGTTTCATCTACATCAAATACTAGATTACCTGCAAGTGCTAAGTTATCAATAGCCATTCTTGCATGACCATTCATAACTTGTTGTGAATCTTCCATATTTTCAGGAATACCTATTCCAAAAAATTGATATGGATTTAATTCATAAGGACAAACTAAATATGGTATTCTTGTTGGAGTAAATGGATTTTCTACCATTCTTAAAACTTTATTACCACATATCCAAACATTAACTGAAATATTATCTCCAGTTGATTCATATACTAAACCACATTCATCTGCAGTTTCTCTATCTATAATACCCCAATATTCTAATACTTCAAATCTATTTTTATAAATACTTGTAATATTTTCTCTATCATACAATGAAGATTCAAATCCTCTTGTTTGATAGTTAGGACCCATTTCTAAACACTCTTTAACAGCTTCTGAATTAAACATCGGTTTTTCCATTAAACCTTCAAACTGTTGTTTATTATAAGAGTGTCTTTGTATTACATAATCACAATCATGTATGCTTGTTGCATTTGGATCTGGATAAAAATCCCAACATGATACAGCCTCTATACTAGGTATAGTTTTTAATTTTTTAACATTAATACTAGCAATATTACCTGTATCATCTTCAGCTGTACTAAATGAATTATATTCTTTTAAATCTGTAAATGGACCTTTTAAAATACCTGTACCAAGTAATGCCATTTCAAAAAATACATGACGCATAATTGTAATAGCTTTACTCTCTTCTAATTGATCATGTATTAATTTTTCCATGGCTTCAGCAGCCATTTTAGCAGGTTCTATTTGTGGTCCTCCTATGTATGATGGACCTTCTTCAAAACCTAAATTTTCATATTCTTGATTTAAATTTTTCATTAAATCATTAACGGTAGCACCTGGTGGTATTTCTGCTCCATCACCATTAAATCCATAAGGATCTTGTGGTGCTTGTTGACCAGGTTGCATTGGTTGTTTAGGTTTTAGATTAGCTCTCTCTGCTATATCTTCTGGTATTGATGTAGGAGAAACTCCTAATGGAAACTTACCTTGAGAAAATAAAACTTCAATAATTTGACCAAACGAAGCTAAAACTTTAGTCTTTGTTATTTTAACAAATACTCTTGACTTTTCGTTTTCACGAAATGCCATTTCAGGTCCGTATAATCCTCTATAGTTTCTGTATGCTTTCAACCATCTTTTTTCATCATATATTTTAGATGTTTCAGCTTGTTGAAAATAGTTTCGTATTAAACCAACTAAAGGATTCCCCTCGGCTTCGTAGCCGCCATTATCTTTTTTCTCTTCTTCCATTTAGATTAGTAATCTCTTTCTTCAGCCATTCTAAAGATTGCTGGATCTACTTTTGATTTTGATTTACCTTTTGCATCATTACCATCACCAGACATATCTCCTTGTTTTACTTTTGAATTAGGATCTATTGCCATTGGCTCATTAGGTTTTTTAGCTACATCAGGTGCAAGCTCTCCGTGCATATATCTTTTCATCATGCGGGTTTTCTCCTTTTAGTTTTTTTCTTCTTTTTCTTTTTTTTCTTAGTACCTGCATAAACTACAGGTATAAAATTACTTTTAGGTCCAAGACTCATTAATAATCTTTTTCGTCAGCCATGTTAAATAAAGAATCTTGTACATGCTCTGAACCAGGTTTGCTGGCTTCTGTTACATCATATTCAAACTGCTGATATTTTCTAGGTGCATGTTTCTCAAAATCAATATTAGTGTGTTCCCTGTTTGGATTTTTTCCATCAGGTGCATCACTGAACTGACCTTGTTTAACTTTAGCTTTTGGATCAAATTTAGTTTCCATCGTGCTCTCCTGTTATATTTTTATTTTTTTAATTTTTAATATATTTTTAGTTGGTATGGTTGTATGACCACCACCTTGTTTTATTTCATTGTTTGATTCAAAATTAAAATCAGACATTAAAATTGTAACTTTATCATCTTGTTTCATAAGCCAACCAACAGTGCAACAAACTGCAGTAGTTGATTTTTTTATATCAGGTATATCAACCCAAATCGAATCAGCAACAATATCTTCCCACCAAGCGATTACTAAATCGTATGGAAAAATTTTTTTATTAACTTCGGGAAGTTTTCTTTTTTTTGACACCCTTTAACTTTCCAGAATTTTCCATAGCATAAAATACGGCTTGACCTTTTTTCTTACCGTATTGTTTTACCATAGCTTTTTTAATTTTTTTACCTTTTTTATTTAACGGCATTAGTATCCAAATTTATTATCAGCCATCTGATAACTATCTTGAGTAAATGAAGTTCTAAATCTTTCTGCAAATTTAGGATGTGTTGGTCTACTCATACAACCATAACGTAATGCATCATATGCATGATCCTCTGCATTAGTATCCACATCTTCGGGGTTTTTATTATCTGTTGGTAATGATCCTAAAGTTCTAATTAAGTTTCTACAAGTTTTAAATATTCTAATACCTGGTTCTTTGTCATTTATCCGTAAACGTTTATGAACTTCTAGTTTACCATTAATTCTGCTTTTAGGTGATCTATCTGATGGTCTCCATCTACAACCACTTTGTATCATTGTTTCTGCAATACTTGGACCTACATCACCTCTTCTTGCCCAAGTACTAGAATCTAATACACCATAGTGTATATATTCTTTATTCTCTAATGTAATTACTTGTCTTGCGAAATTATCTGCAGTAACTTTGGAAGTATATAATTCTCTATAAATCCAAAGATTATTATTATAATCCACAGCAAACCATAAAACACAAGCAGGAGAAGAATAGCCCCAGTCAGCAGCACGAAATTTATACCAGCCTCTAGGTATTTCAAAAGGCTCAACCACATGGGTCGTTTTACTAAATTCTGGAAAAGCTGAATCTTCATAGGCATCCCAGTCTCCATCTAAAAATTGTTTACGTTGTGCATCAGGCAAAGATGCAAGCATGATATAATAATCATCAGTCTGCATCAAATAAGGATTGTCTTGTAACTTTGCAGGTATAAATCTACGACTAATATATTTTTTTCCTGCAGGTGTATCTATCCCTACATCAAACGCTGTATTTGGTTCAGCTGGATCTACAAACATTTCTCGTACCCATTGTGAACCTACATTGCCTGGATTACCTGTAGCTCTCATATAAACAGGTATATCTGTATCAACGGATCTTAAAGAAGATCTTAAAAAATTATATATATCTGGCGAAGGATATTGTGGAAGTTCGTCTATTCCTATCCATGTGTATGATTGACCTTGGTATCTCAAAACGTCTGTTGTGTTCTCTGCGTAACCAAACTCTATCTTTGCCCCTGATGGGAATCGCCATTCTTTTTCTTGTTCTCTCCATTTTGCACCTGGAAATGCTTTCGAGTATAATAATTGAGACTTCTGTATTAGGTCTCTTAACTCTGGCATTGTCCTTCTTATTAGGAGTGCTCTATGATTAGCTTTGGAACAATATCGAAGCGGATCAACTAGCATCGCATATGATTTACCACCGCCTCTTGCTCCGCCATAAAAAACTTCTCTTTCAGAAGCTGCAAGAAATTCTGTTTGTGGACCTGAGTTAGGTTTAAAAATTATCTCTTGCTGATTTATGTGCTCTTGTACATTCTTAGGAGCACTCTCGATTATGTCTTCTGTAAGTAGTTGTGTCTCTTTTCCTGTTAATGCTTTATCAATAGTTAACAGTTTCTTTTTAGTATTTTCTGCAGACATCTTAGCAGAACGTAGAGTTTGTTCTGCCTTTGCAACTTTCTTACGACTGCGAGCTAGTATCTGTTTGACTGACTTCTTGGCTTTCTGTTGAACTATTTTCTTCGGCTTCGGTGGAGCCACTTCGTTCAAGTCTTTTTTTAAGTCCGACATGTGATATATATCTTCCTGTTTTTCTATGCAACCAAGATGCTGTCTCTCTTAGTGAACAAGTCTTTGAATATTCTCTTGCTTGTTTAAGAGCATCTAATTCTTCTCTTATTGGTTCTAAATAATTAGGATCTTCTGATTGTTTAAAACCAAATGGAATCGTTCTAGCTCTTTTTTTTATCTTTATTGATTCCATCTTTTGGTGGTAATATAAATATACCGTGTAGAGCTTTCATGTTTATATCTAACTGATCTTTTTTTGTAAGACCAACTCTGTCTAAAACTGAGTTAGCGGCTGCTAGACGAATACTTGCTTGTGGTGTAGTGCCGTCTTCATCTAGTAAGGTGATTAACCTTGTAGCCGCTTTTGCAGAGTGTGTAGATAAGTGAGTCTCCGCTAATTCTATTATCTCTTTTTTGAGATTTCTAATAACTTTTGGGTAACTATTTTCTGAATAGCCAGCCAATCGGGCTGCTTCTCGTGGATTTCCTTGTGCTTCTCCGTACAATACGTCTAGAAACTTTTCCTGCATATCGGTTAAGTTTCTTTTTTGAGTCTTTGTTATAGTAGAATCCATGATTTGCATTAATTATTTCCATTATTTCTTTAAATGGAAGTTTTTTTACCCTGTTTATGTTTAATTTTTCCATATTTTTATATTATTCGTGATGACCCGTGTTTGTCTACTGACTATTATGCGTGTATGTGTGTCCTTTGAATAATATATAACTACTATTATAATGCTTGTTAACAATTTTGTCAAGTTATTTTTTATATTTATTTAGACTGCGACACTATTGTACTAGACAAAATTGGATGTGGGGTGTATAATGTTCATAGGAACCCCCAGGGGAGCCTATATATCTATATTAAGGGTAAATGTACATTACCCCCTAGGGTATTCCAGGGAATATTGTCGGAATATTTAGCCCTAAAATATAGCCCGATAGTGGTTTACATGGACTTTAGGGATTTTCTGGTAATGCTATATATCTATGGGGTACACCCCCACTGCCCCCTGCGTAGTCATAGAGTTTTTCAAGGTCAATCGGTCAATCAAAAAAATATTTGCACGTCCCACAAGTTAAGCCCTTGGTATTCCCTTGGGTTTCTTTGGTGGTTCACAATTTATATTGGGGGATGTAATAGGAATTTTTGTAACCTAGTGTAACCTTGTTAACTACTAAATTTATTTTTAAGACAGGCAAAAAAAAAGCCCAGGGGTTTAGCCTGGGCTTTAATTTAATTTAGTTTAAATATTGTTAAGCAATCTTTTTAACATCTCCATTAATATCACTTTCATATTTTGAAAATGTATTTCTAATCATTGCAAAGTCAATTAGAGTAAATGCACCAATAACGCCAGCGTCTTCATCTGTAATTCTTTCAGCAATCCTTTGAGGGTTTTTACTTTCACAAATATTTTGCAAGTCTTCCAAAACTTTTAATGCACTTTTTAAAGTAGCACTAATATTTGCTTTTGATTTTGCATTTGGTCTTTTTGTAGTTGGGTATTTAGTTGCCCATATTTTGTTAATAGCACTTGGAACAATTTCAACTAATTCTTCACTTGTGTTTTTAACTTTTTTCTTACCACCCTTTTGATTTGATTTAGTTTGATCTATCCAAGGTGTTGCAACTTTATCCATAACCAAGATTTCATTTTTATCAGTTATCTGGAACTGGCTAGAATTATCATAAGTCATAATTGCTAATCTTACCGCCATTGTAACTGACAACTCAAAATTTTGGTTAAGATCTTTTTTTCTGTTATAACCTGATTGAGTGAAACAATGACCTCTTAAAAATTTCATTGTCTTCCAATCTGCTATTTCAGTTTTATTTTCTAGCATTTCTTTCATTACTGAAATTACAGCTTTTGATAATTGCGGGACAATATCATCTCGTAATTTTCTGCTCATATTTCTAGCAAGAACTAACGCTGATCTTAACTCTTTATTAGATTTCAAGTTGTCCATCAAATTTTCATTTTTGATGTCTTCTGCTTGTTCTAACATATTTTTATTTTTACTCATTTTAACCACCTTTTTAGTAATATGATTAATCCAATATAATTTATTTATATTTTTAAAATTAATCATCTTAAATTTGTATAGATTTAAAATAGTTATGTCCACTAATTATTAAATTTTTTTTAGAGTTATTTTTTGCTAACTTGTATATTTATGTCGCACCCTTATTGAGATTGATAATCATTAGCAATACAACTTTTAAGTGTATGCAATTACTAGATATCTAATTTTTGCATAGCTTAACTACTACCTATGCAGAATTGACATAGCTTAATTATTTTGTTATATTATAACAATAACCAATTAATAAAGGGGCTAACATGGACGATAAAAAATATACTTTATTAATAGAGCAATTAAGCAATATTAATAAAAGTTTAAACACACTTAATAAAATTATGAGTGTATTTTTAAAATTTGCTTTAGATAGTAGTAGTTTTAAATCTAAGACTACTGAAGAAATAAAAGCAACAGCACAAAAAGAAAATGAAATACTAAAGACAATTAAACAATATATAAATTAATATGATACATACAATCTATGTTATAGGTATGTTAATTGCTTTGTTAGGTTTTATACTTTTTTTATTAGCTGAAACAAGAATAAGAATAGTTGATAAAGAAATAAAAAGACAAAAACTATTAACACAATCATTTATAAAGGCAAAACAAAATGAAAAAAATAATTTTAATATTAACAATACTATTATTAAGTAGTTGTAGTAATTATAAATTTGATGGCTTTGATCCTACCACTACGACTTTAAGATGGATAATATCAAATGAATCAAAATAAAATAGTAAAAATATTGACTGTAACTAATGTAATAATATGGTCATATTTAATGTACTTAATCGTTTGACATTACGAAATAAAAGGCTTATGCTATTCTTAATTATACGAAAGGATAGTTATGCAAACTACATTAGCTACATTTTTTTGGGCAACTATACTATTGTTAGTAATAGCTAGCCTATCTTAATGTTAAATATGTGGGGGACTAACGTATTGATACTTGGTGCGGTGTGCCGCTTAAACATGGACAACCAGACTAACTTGTATCATGATGATCGTCTTAATCTGCTAGACTCCCCACTAATAGGGGTTGTGTTAATTTGACACAGCCCCTTTTTTATTGTAATCTATAAAGATAACAAAGGAGTTAATTATGCCAAACCCTAACGACCAAAATGCTCTAGATTTTGTAAGAGCTAGTAACAAAGCAAAAATACACAAACAAAAAAATGATGATGATAAGATACCACTAGCGGCATCAAAAAATTATAGTTTAGAAGAATTAAAAGCTAGTCATCATAATCATTTATTAGACCATAAAGTTGAAATACTAATTAAAACTTTGAAGATTTGACACAACATATCTAATTTGATATTATGAGATTGTACATAGACATAGAACAGGAAAGATTAGTATAGCTTAACTCTCTATGTCGGTAGTAGGTGGTAAATACTAGTCCATACCTACTGTGAGATTCTCGCAAGGAATCGTTTGAACTGTTGTGTTGGTAAAGTTTCATATGCATTGTAACTTTCCAACACGACAACAAAAAAATTTATAGACTTTAGTTCCCTCTAAGGTTAGCCCTCATGTCATTAATTTGACATGGGGGTTTTTTTTATATAAGCTAAATATATGAATAAAAGAAAAGCTAAACAAATAGAATTAAAAACAGCTAGAGTATCTAAAATACTTACGAGTAAAAAAATAAAGTATCTCAATAATACTGAAGTGTATCGTGATTTAAATGAAATAGATACAATCCTACATGAAATGCTAAAAGCATTTGACTCAGAAAAATAATTGTAGTACATTATAGTTCTCAACAAGGAGAACATATATGTTAGAAAATAAACCAATAATTGATACAAGTTGGGAATTGAAGTGGAAAAGAACATTAAGAAAAAAACTTCTTAATTGTTTGGTTCTGATTGAAAATCAGGGCAGACCTACGCAAGAATTAAGTTATGAGTTAAGACTTGCTAGAGATTGCTTTAATAATTGGAATACTGACGCAGCAGGTTGGGAGAAAAACAGAATGGTTTTTCCTACCAATCCACCAGTACCACAAGCAGAACTTCAAAAACCAGAAGTATCAAACATTGAAAACTAATTGACATACGCAATCTAGTATGTTATAACTAAAGGGCAATCAGCGAGAGTTGGTTGCCCTTTTTTGTTTTCTAACGAACCACAAGTTGATGGGGTGATCCCCCCTTTAATGTAAGGAACAGCATAGACAACTTGTATAAAGATAGATTACAATCAAGAGGGGATAAGAAATACTAGTTATTAATTTGCTTATCTCAATATTTTAGTTATGATAGATAGCTGTAAAAGTGGCTTTGGTCTGCTATCAGACACTCTGCACAAGTTTCGCAAGGAGCTTGACTGAATAACTAATATAACAAGGGGGTAGTACTTACTGTCATGGGTATACAGCTTGACTATCGGTCACTACCCCACTAATTTTTTAATTAGTGCTGATACCTGGTCTTTGATAAACACTTTAGGTTGGCTGTAATGAATTCCTAAATAAGTCAAGGACCTGGGATCAGGTGACTGGAGATATGCAGACGGTCGCACCCTGCCAC
>VTLG01009703.1_pt1 | contig 21458 bp, 15 predicted proteins | sample 4694571 | NCBI WGS metagenome assembly VTLG01 (sample SAMN12604809, study PRJNA352737) | marine metagenome | biome: ENVO:00000447; feature: ENVO:00000209|ENVO:00000569|ENVO:01000036; material: ENVO:00002151; isolation source: viral sequences binned using virsorter ... | reverse complement strand
TGCTCCAGCAGTTCCAGAATGATATTCGATTGCTCGAGCTTTTCCTACACCTATTAAATTTCCGTTAGTAGAACCTCTGGTTGTGTTAGCGGCATCATAGAATTCTATTTTTTTAAAACCAGTAGATTCACCAGTGATAGCTGTTATATCAGGAGAACCATAAACATTTGTAATAAGTGCAAAATTACCTACATCAAAAGATGTAACACCAGCATTAACGGTTGCAAAATCTCTTGCCTTATTTACATCTTTAATTGTATGTGCAAGTTTTTCAATCTCATATCCTTTAATAACTGCTTTGCCTGGAGTAATACGAAAAGATAATAAATCTGAACTTGGAGTATTACCATCTTCAGTTAAGCTTCCACTTGTGAGAGAACGAGTTTGATAAATACCAGTAGCATCAATACTGTCATTATCAACACACTCTCTTACTTCTGCTTGAAAAGGCCGAATCGTATAATCACCAGATTCATCTGCTGTTCTTCGAGCCAAAGTTTCTTCTAGAATAGAATATTCTGTATTTCTAACAAGACTCTGTACCGTACCATCTAAAACATCCATCAACTGTATAAAATTAGAATCTGATGTAGAAGACCTTGCAAGTTTTGATAGAGCTAATGAAAATTTAAGTCTATGGGCTCCTTTGGCAGCAAAGTTACTTGAACCAGTGGCATTGTCTAAAAGAGTTGTGTCTGACTCAGGAGTGACAAGTGTTTCTGTAACTGTAAAACCAACACGATAAGAGGGGTTATTAGTATAAGGTTCTAATACTAAAGTTTCTTCAGAACAAGTAACAAAATGTCCTCTTAAATAATAAACACCAGATTCAATTTTTACAGCTGACCCTACTCTTGAAGCAGGGCCTGAAGCACTTGAAAGATTAGCAACGGTATCTGTCGCAGCTTGACCTTCGACAGTTGCTTTATATGTAGAAGTAAATGTTGTGGCAGATGCTACACCACTAGAGTACGCTGTTGTATGTGTGATACCAGCATCAGCAGAAATATTTTCCCCATCTGCAAAAACTGTTGTTACATAATCTGTTCCTGTGTTAATATAGTCAATATGAAGAAGTGGTTGATCAGTTGATGTTGCTGCGGTAAATCCAATAACTTGAGCAGTCACACCAGTAGTAGCTCCAGTAATAGTTACAGGTGTTGTTGCGTTATAATATTGAGATGGATCAACTGTCTCACTACCAAATGTTGCTGCAAGTTTTAATGTAAAGAATTTATTGTTAAAAGATAACTGGCCGGGAACAACCATTGCACCCTCTTTGAAAATATGATTACCATATTTTTCAATTTGATTTTGAAGAGTTGATTGTAGTTGTGTTAACTCACGAGCTTGAATGGCAAAGCCGGGCCGAAACAATGTACGATAAAAGTTATCTCCCTCATCAAAATCGTCATAGTATGGTGAGACATTAAGATCAGTTTTTTGTGCCACTTTAGAACTCCACTATTATTTTAATATCTTCTGTTTGGTCTGTAGCTCTAGATATAGGTTTTCGCGCTTCGCGATAAATTATATTACCACTGTCAGGTTGTAACTCTGGATTGGCATAACCATTTGTAAACGTGATAGTATTTCCTCCAGATAATGTCACTGCCGAATCAGCTGATGAATCTGGTGTGCCTGTTGCACCAGAGGTTGCTCCTGTGACAGTTGCCGTGGTGCTAAATGCAACCCTTTGACCAGTTGTACTATCGGTTCCAAAATCTGCATGTCTTTCTTGTTGGTAATAAAGAATTTGAAGTGTACTGTCCCATTCTACAACTTTACCGATAGCACCAGTTGTTGCTTGAGAAATTTTTTCATCTACTTGAAAGGTGCCTGGACTTCCACTGAACTTCATGGCGGAAACATTTCTATAAGTTGTTGCAGTTCCTACCGTAGAAGTTCCATAAGTTGTAGGGTCTGCAACAAGAGAGATATTTCTAAAATCATTTCCTGTTAAGAAGTCATCATTATCCGCACCTTCTAAACTTGTTTGTAACATTACATAATGTCCACCAAGTTCTTTAATAGCATCTGAACCATGACCACCCTTTGGACTAATGACAACTGAAATAGTTGCACCAGAACCACCAAGAGTAGCACCAGTGCTTAATGTTGTATCAGAGAACAAATAAGTAGAAGAATGTAAGTTGGCAACCGTTCCAAACGTATATCCAGAACCACCCGCATATACACCAGTATTACCAGTTGATACAGCAGATATAACATTACTTGCAACTGTAATTTTTAAGATTGCTCCGCTTGATGTTCCTGCGTTAGAACCATCACCATAAACTGGAGCATAGTATGTACCGTTTGTTAAACCACTACCAGTATTTGTTACGATAATTGATTCGATTGCACCATCCGTTGCAGCTGCAGCCACTGTACTATCTGTAGATACCGGCATAAAATCTGTTGTTAAAAATGAAGCTTGTTCAGAGGCAGTAATTGTGTACAAATATTTTAAAGTGTATCCACCTAAAACAAAACTTGAAGTTGATTCAGATGTAGGTTCTGCACCACTATAAGCACTTCCACCATTATTATCCAGAACTACATAAACACGGTTATCAGAGGTTCTAAAGAAAAATGTAGAATCATATAAGTTTGTTGCTCCAGAGGTCGTTGTATTAGAAGAACTAATATTATGTTCATACATATCGTATGTTGTGCTGTTAGCCCAGTCTCTACGAGGAATAGCATACGTTATATTAGAGGAAGTAATTTTCTTTGCAGCAAGGGCGGAATCCCAAGTATAAAACTCTTCACTTTCATTATCGGCCGGAGTAGGTGGAGAATCATCTGAACCACCAGAAGTTCCAGAAGTAAAAGGTGTAGACTTACCTATCATAAGATAATAGGCAGTAGCAGAAGTTTCAGTAAACGATTCATGAAACTGATCCGCATTATGTTGTCTAAATTTTTCTGTAATTATAGCTGCCATTTGTTTTTCCTATCTATATTATTTATACGTTTTATTTGGTAGATTATTTTTAGTTTCCCCTAAAAAAATTTACTACGGCACTATGTTATATTACCTCGCCCTGTTATTTAATGAGAATGGTGATTCCGCAAATGCTAGATACATAAAATTATTGGTGCCGGATGATACGGTGTTTCTTCGAGCACTGTCATCTCTTAACTTAAATCCATTAGCAAGAAAGTCAATTCGATTATCACCTGCATCTTCTTCAGCTTGATTATCTATGTATATTGCTTTACTCATAGGATTAAATGTAGTGCGAACTGAATCAGTAATCCACCAATCTCCATTGTTAGCATCTATTCGTTTTGTATATACAAAAGCAGGCCTAAAGCCAGAAGCCCCGTCATCAACAACAACTTGAGGCCCGATATCATTACCGCTTGCAGTATAGCTGCCGATACCGATAAGACCCGGCGTCTTGGCCCAAACATACATAATGTGAGGAATATTGTTTTCATTCTGTCCTGTCTGACTTCCAAACGTAATAACGTGCTCGGTAGCAAAAGGATTATTTTGCCAAGCGTCACCTGCTTGATCACCGATTGTGGTGGTATCCCACCTATTAACTTTATCGTTACCTGATCCTGTTCCCATGGCTGAATGATAACCAGCCCATGAATGATCTTGAGTCAAAGGTTTAAGCATAAAGTGGTCTGGAGTTCTAGATAATCCATGAGGAACAGTAGCGTTGGCTCCAGTTCCAGTATACTCAATTATGCTAAATCCTCCATGACTAGCAATAGACATTTTTTTGGGGTAATTACTGCCAGCTGCTGGTGTGTAACTTGATTGAACAACACCGCCTTTGAACACTGAACCGTCATCCATTGCTCCACTTGTGTTATCATTATCTGTGGTGGGCGCGCCGCCAGCTTTCAAACACCAGGCCACATAATTCTCACTACTTGTATTAACTTGAACATCTGTGCCGAGAGTAAATCCAGCTGTATCAAATGATTTTAAAGTTTGAGCCGTTGTACTTTCTTGATCAGCGGTAGATGGGTGTAAATCTTTTGTTGCTTCACGCACACTGTCATACAACATATGTGCGTCAGTTGTATCACGGTTTTTAATCCACACAAAATCGGGCTTAAATTCTAATGAAGAAATTGCTAACTCAGAGCCTGTTCCTTCATATATAACAGTTTTAAAATGTTCATGTGGCTTCGTGATAGCATCAGTAACGGCCGGCATTGTATGTGTTGCAATACCAACGTGGTCAGTTGCTGGAGTAATATCGAAAGGTGTTTGTCCAAAATTAAATACGTATGTTGCAGTTCTACCAGAACCATTACTTTGATGTTGAGGACATACAAAATAAGGTTCATCTAAAAAAGCTAAATCTTCAGCACTATAAATTGTAGTGCCATTTATTTTATAAATAACATTAGTTTCTCCAACTGTTGACATATCAACATCTAAACTAATTAAATCTCCTATGTCCCACGACTCTGCTGCTAGAAGAGTATGTAAGCTTGTACCATTAAAATTAGGCGCTGCAGAATAGGTATAACCTCGGGCCGGTTTCCAACTTCCAACAAAATAATGATACACACCAGAGGCATTTAAATTTGCCGTATTTTGGAACTTTGACCAAGGTATTAGGTTAACATTAGCAGCATTGACATCATCACTACCCCATTCACTAATAAAAAACTCAAAATGGTATTTACCTCCTGGCATCAATGGAACAGTAGAAGCACAAATAGGATTGGTGCCACTATGAGCAAAAGCCACAGTCGTAGCTCCATTTGAAAGAGTAATACTTCCTGCCGGACTACTAAAACTACCTTGCTCTCTAGTGAAAAGAGTTGATATTGTGTTCCAATTTCCAGTGCCTGTTACTGTTCGTGTCAACTCACCAAATCCTGTTGGTGCTGTACCAAACCAAGAATTTTCCTCAAACATTAGTGTACCAGCTCCAGCTGCAGAACTGTCACCTATAGAAACAAATAATCCCGAACCATCATAATTTGAAGATAGTACGTTAGCTAATGCAGCATTTGTAACTGTGCCAGCTGCAATCTCACTAGCAGTTGCAGAGTTTTGCCAAGTATTATTTTTACTAAACCAAAGATCACCGCCATTTGTTATATCCATAGCAACGCCAATAACATCACCCTCAGTCCAACTAGCACCGTAACTGGCATTACCACCTGTCTGATAAAAATTACCATTGGCTTGATAATATTGATAACTTTTACTATTTCCACTTTCATTATTACCACAAGTTCCTTCACTAAAACCTATGTAAATTCCAGTAGTTGATTCAGTCATAAATTCAAAATAAAACTTACCTGTAGAAGGCATTGCAAAATTAACTTTTGTATTAGTATCTACCCCTGCATCTGTTCCTGTATGAGTTAAATTATTATTTGATAGGGTTATACTAGAGTGTTTGGTGAGAGGATCAAGGGCCGGATAAAATGTTACTTCTGCTGTCGTACTATTAGTACACGTATCACTAGTAATGTTATTTGATCCCAAACTTACTGGTTTCCACTGAATTTCATTTGCTTTACCATAGACAACACCAAGTAAAGCTCCATCATTAAAAGTAGTGTCAGAGCCAGTACCTGCAATTTCAACAGTTTTATGACCAGATGCTGCAAATGTAGCATCTGCTCCAGCTTGGCCACCATCACCTTCAAAAGAACTAGATATTGTTTCATAACGCTCTGTTACTCCAGCTCCAGTAAATGCCATACCATCAACTGCACCTTCATCATATAGATGATAAAAGGCAATGGAATCTTTACTTCCTGTGACAGTTACTTGCAAGATTGGTTCTGCACCATCATCACCTTTGTCACCATCTGAGTCTAAAGGTGGGCCAAGGTCAGTTACAGACCACACACCTATTCCAGCACGAACCATTGCGGCGTTGAAAGTGACAACGATATCTCCAGACGTACCTGTTGGAACTGGCGCAGACCAAAACTCGGCACCGGCATTATCATTTAATGTCGTTTGTCTTGCAGCAAAAGTTGCAGTTACACCATTGATTGTCATTGAATTAACAATTCTAGCTGGAGTTGCAGAAGAACGACCAGCACCAACTCCGACTACAATAGAACGATTTGATGCAGCACTTCCCAAATCAGCACTAGAAAATGTATAGGCAGTAGCATCTGCTGAACTTACATATTGTGCTTCAAAGGTAGCAACTGGGGCAGTACCAGTATCAACACTTGCATCTCGACCAAGATTTTTTGGGTCATCAAACTTTAAGTAAAAGCCATTTGTGCCAAAAGTTAAACCAGAACAATCAATAGGAACCCAATAGCCATTTGCATCAAACTTACCAAAAGAATCAGCTGCTAATTGAGTACCATCAATATATACGTATTCTGTTAAAGTAACAGCAGCATAGTCGCCAGGAGAATGAGTAGAACCAATATAGTGCGTGGTTGCATCACTGATTGTACTATCGGCCCCTGAGCTTGGGTTAGCACGAGCACTAAAACTAGTTTCCTCAACGCCATTGACGTAGACACGCATCCGCTGAGCGGCCGTTCCATTTGTCGTATCAAAATTTACGACAATATGATACCAGGCTGTGGTGTCACGAAAAAGTGCATTTGTTGTTAACTGGCCAACTTGGTTTCCACCAGTATCTTCAAGGCGCCAATAGAGGGCATCTGAAGAAAACGCCAATTGACTTGAACCAGAACTAGACCTAGAATGAAATAGTTGATCCGTTGTTCCTGTTGTGTTACGTTTCACCCAAAAAGATATAGTGCCTGTATCGTTGTTGCCAGCAGAGCCAAAAGTTTTTTGAAGATAATCACCTACGCCATCGAAAACCAATGCATTAGTAATTTGATAACCACTTTCTCTGTTTGGGAAAGCACCAAAACCTAAAACTTGAAAACCAAAACTCATTTAACTTCCTCCATTAAGCATCATTGGCTGCATCAGTTGTAAAGAAAATTTTAACTCCTATGAGTCTTGCATCTTCACCCATATCATCATTACCATCACTTACATCTCTAAATATTCTAAAATAACATATATCACCAACGGCAGGAGTGCCAGCAATAGTTACTGCTCCACTTGTTGCGGTAACACACAAATCTTCTGCTGCACTTAAAGCGTCATCAGTTACCACAACGGCCGTTCCGTATGCAACATCAATCGTATCGTTATCTGAAACTGATACACCTTGTAATCCCCAAGCAACACCATCTGTATCAGTTGCTGTTGTTGTCCAATAAACTGAAAAAGTAATAGTTGATTCATTCCATGATTTAGGAAAACAAATTTGAAATTGTGCGTGTTCATCAGAGGAAGGATCAAAATCTAAAACTTGCATATCTGGTCTGCCTGATGTTGTTTCTGCATCAGTAATTACTGCACAACCATTTGATACAGTTGGTCGCATTGCACAAGCAGGAACCCAAATAGTTTGAGTACCTACAGTGCTTATAACTGTGCTATTAACTGTGGCACCAGCAGTTGCAAGGTTAACTGTACCGTCAGCTGCAATTGCAATTGCTCCAGCAGTTGTTGCAGTACCAATAGTACAAGCATCTTTTAATATAATATCATCTTTGAAAGTTACAATACCTGTACTTGCTGCAAGTGTCATTACATCTGCAACTGAAGCATTACCTATTGTACCACCATCCTTTATCTTAATATCATCCTTGAATGTAACAATACCACCAGAAGATATCTGCATCGCATCGGTAGCACTTGCAGAACCAACATCACCATCGTCTGGAACTATTACTCCACCAGTTGCGGTAATCGTACTACTTGCACTTAATGCACCAATAAAGGCATGAGTTGAAGATGCTGCAGTTGAGTTTGGCGTAATCGTAAGAAGTGTTGTATGAGTTCCTGCTGATGCTATGTCGTTACCAAATGTAAATACACCACCGTTGGCAAAGTTCATCTTCCATTCGTCACCAGCATCAGCTCCCGCATCAGCCTGTAAAACAATTCCTAATGCAGCATCATCTACATCAGAAGAAATTACCAAAGAGTCTGTGGTAGTCTCATCATATGCAAGTGAGATATCACTATTTGAACCAAGAATAACCTTTTCTTGGTCTATAAGACTCAGACTTCCACCACTTAAAGAAACATCTCCACCAGAAGAAATTGCAATTGCATCAGTGTCAGATGCAGAACCAATGTTGCCTGCATCTGGAATAACGATACCAACGGCAGAAGTTACTGCTGTAGAACTAACTGTTAATCTTGCAGTTCCACCAGTACTAATATCTACTTGGTCTGCAGACCCAAAGAATATACCAGTATTATCATCACCAGTATTTGTAATTGATGGAGAAGAAGCAGAACCATCGGCAAAAGATGCAACTCCTGTTATAGATGGCCCAGCCAATGTTATCACCGAGGCCGAAGCACTAAGACCACTACTTAGAGCAGTACCTGTTCCTAATAATGTATATATCTCACTAAAGTTATCATTAATCTTATCGCCACCAGTTCGCAGGTTATCCCCTGTGCCATCGTTAGGTGCTGTTCCGATTCCTAATGTTTGAAGTGCCATATCTTTTCCTTATTTTTATTATTTATAAAACCTAAATGGTGCTATCCCAAGTTAATAATGAACTATCAAATGTTTTCGATGTAGAGTCAAAGGCGTTTTCAAATGTTAGTGGAACCGCAATCTTATCTGTATTAAGTAGATTGTCGTAATACGTTGCGGTTTCTAAAATTATATCATCACCCACACTTGTAAAGTTTCCACTTGTAGCAATTCTATCTAATATAATAGTATTTCCACCATGCATTAGATTTCTTACATCGTGAAAATCTTCTAATGCTATAGTAGAATTTTCATTAATAGTAATACCGTTAGGGTCAGTCCCTGTTGCGTCATTTAACAAATTACCAAATATACCACCTTCTGTTCCAGATTCTAATTGAATATTAGTAACTTCTCTAGATTCCTCTTCTAATGATAAAATCCCCATGGGCCTTGTTATAATATCACTACTATAACTATATGGTTCTATTGGAGAAGTTGTAGTAGTATAATTTTCTTCTGGTATTGAAATACTATTTGCAAAACCATGAGTTGGGTTTGATTTAACTTCATCTTCTGGAATTAAAAAATCTGGATTTGATTCTAAAGAAATTGTGTTACTCACACCCGCAGTTTCATTAAGAATATTACCTTTACTATTGACAAGTAAACTATCTTCAAGTAGTATTGACCCATGATCTGCTTGGCCATCCGTAGCTGCAGTTGATTCTGATCCCGAACCACCAAAATGTTCTAATATAATATTAACTTCATCACCAGAATCTATATCACCCATGAATATCTGTTGGCCGGTTATATCTTCTATGGATACATAATTATAATTATGATTACTAGGACTTGTACCATTTGTATTTTGTAAAGATGCTGTTTCTCCTAAAATATATGACCCTTCACTGTTATTGTTAACAGAAAATGGATTTCCATTATCATTTTCCATTAAAATACTACCAGTAGAAGTATCTGTTCCAGCTTCTAGTACAATTTCAGCACCACCAAGACCAGTACTATCAAGTAGTATATTGTATGTAATAAGAGCAGTTGAACTTTCTGAAATAATATTATCACCAGCATTAGAACCAGAACTATCTGTACCATCCAATACCATTGTGTTAAATGTATACTTACCAAAATCTGAGAAAGTAAATCCTGTTCCTATATTATCATCTACTGCATCTTCAAATACAATTTCTTCTCCGTCAGATGATGTAGTATCAACACCACCAATCAGATTAACTTGATTATGATTTGTTAATAATAGATGACCAGAACCACTACCACCAACAACACCTAATTCAAGGCTAACCGAAGCAGACTTAGAACCAAAAAGTTGTGTAGCCATAGTTATTAAACCAGAAGGTAATGAACTTGTTTGTTTTCTAGGTAACATTACTTTAGTCGTTACTATAGATACAAAACTAATTTCTTTATTTGCTTGATCACCTTTACCAGAGGTTTCAAGATGTATACTGCCACCAGCATCACTTAAAATAGTATCAGTATTTCTTACGGTGTCTATACTAATAGTAAAGAATGAAGATTCATTATTACCAATTTCAAATTCAAATTTATCTCCAGCATTTGTTCCAGAGGAGTCCGTACCATCAAGTAATATGTTTGAATCAGTTCCACTAAATCCCGGCAAAAAGTCTCCACCGTTTATGGTGCTTTCTGGTTCTAATAACATATTGAAAGATAGAGCCACAGCCGACTCAGAAATTATTCTATCTCCAGTAGTTTCATCTACAAGTGCACCAACATCTCCACTACCTCTACCATTTGTTATATCCTCTAGAGATATACCCTCAAAATCTATAAAATGATTTGGTAAAGTTTCACTAATAAATTTACCTCCAGCATTAGTGCTAGAACTATCTGTTCCATCAAGTAACAGTTCACCTCCAATATTAGTCTCATCACTTTCTAGTAAAAGTTCATCATCAAAACTAGCAACATCATATTCTAATACTCCCATTCTTCGTTGAATATTTTCTTGAAATACAATGTTAAATGTAGAAGCAAGTATCGGTGAGAAGGTATCGGTATCAGAAGTATATCCACCACCAAGACTTGAACCAGCCGTAGGTAGAGCAACAGACACTTGTGTTGCAATACTAACCTTACCAAATAAATTAAATCCAGCTGGATGTACTGCCTTTTTTAGTTCTGTTGCATAATCTGCAGAACTTGAGGCAGCTTCAATCTCATATGAAAATTGTTGATAATAAACAGAGTCTTGAATTCTATTCAAAGATTCACCAATTAAACTCTCAATACTTACACCATAAGACGGAACGGTTTCAGTTTTAGTTCCGATAGACGTTGTGCCTTTTGCAATGTCAATACTTACGATTGTTCCAGAAGCTCCACTTGAATCTGTGATAGTAACAGTTTCAGATGAAAAATCTGGTGGTTGTTCATTTACAATATTATCACCAGCATTATTTGAAGTAGAGTTAGTTCCATTTAACGCAATATTACCAGCTGCAGTTTCTATATCATTTAATAAAACATCACCTTCATCTGTTTTTAAACTTAACGTAACATCATTTGCAACTGTTATTGATTCACTAACTCTAAAATCAGTTTGACTTGCAACAGATACTACTCTTAAAGTACCATTGGTACTAATACTATTACTACCACTACCATCTGTAATTGAAGTTGCCCCACTTGTAACTGTTACAACCATTCCTATTGCTATTGTTCCAGAAACACCATCTACTATAATCCTATTAGATTTAGATACAGCTCCATTAACAGTTACAGCTGCAAAAGAAGAACAATCTAAAACAATTCTATTACTATTTGTATCTGAAGCTTCAGTTACTAGATTGTCACCAGCATTTGTTTGAGAAGCATCTGTACCATCTAATAATATTTTAATTTCATTTTGATCACCAAATTCTATGTCACCATTTAATAGAATATTACTACCTGCACCATCTCTTGTTGCAACAGATAAACTGTCCTCCGTTACAAATCTAGTCTGTGTAGAACTTGGATTAAAGTAATGTGCATCATTTGTTGATGTGGCATCCTCATATCCTATTACTCCACGAATAGAGTCTTCATAAACTAAATTATCATAAAGCCCCCTACCACCTGTAGGATCAATTGTATCACCTATATTTTTTCCACCAGATACACTCTCTAATGCTACACCAGAATCAAATCCAATTCTAGAGTCCTCTTCAACTAAGAAACCATCACTGCCATTTAGCTCAGTTCCAGATTCTATAACAAAGTAATCAAGCTGTTTTCCCTCAAAGGGAGAATCCATTACAATGTTATTTCCATCTTGGTCTACTAATTTATCACCAGTTGCAAGGTGATTATTTGCTAGGAAATCTCCCCTACCATCTTTATCAGTTGCAACAACAAGATTATTTTCTAACTCAATACCTTCAGATGCACCTGTCTCCATAGTGATACGTTGAACATCTTCAAATGTAGTTTTTAAAACTTTAGTAGTGGAGTTAAAACTTTTAACAACTCCTGTATGACCACTACTTGAAAGAGTGTTTGTTTCACTGAATGTACCAGTTACATCTTTTAAAATAAAGTTTGCTCTAAATTGTCCCTCTGGAGCTTCAGTGTATTTAAATCCTTGTTTACTTATATTAACTTCATCAACAGTACCAATATTATTTGTGTCTGAAAGAAGAACAGCACCTGTTCCAGATGTTGAGGTGATTGCAATTGAAGGTAGTGAAGAGTATCCCCCTCCACCATCTTTCAAGAACACTCTGGTTATCTCACCAGTAGGAGCAGTACCATCCTCTAAAGCAAATGTGTCGTTATCTGTTCCATGACTATCTAAGGTTATCTCGTCTGTCTCATTAATAAGAAAATGCCCTGCATTGTGACTAGAGGAATTTGTTCTATCTAAAGCAAGTCTATCTCCAGCATTAGAACCAGAGGAATCAGTTCCATCTAATAGAAAATTAGAATTTACAATAGAACTTGTAGACCCAGCTTCTAAAACTAGATTGTCACCAGCATTACTACTAGAAGAATCTGTACCGTCAATTTCTAAAGAACCATCAATTACAGAAACAAATCCAGTTGCTGCCTTTGTATTAGTTCCTGTCTCTGTAGAAGTAAATGTTAAAACATCTCCTTCTCTAAAAAGAGTTCCAGCATCATCAACAATAACTCGACTAACACTACCTCTTTTAATTGAAGCAACTTCGGCTGTTGCTTGACCATTACCTATCGCAGTTTGAGTATCAAGGTCTAGGTCATCACCTACTGAATAAAGTTTACCACCATCCGTAACTGTATAATCTGTTACCATACCTCTAACAGTAAATGACATTGTAACATCTTGAACAGTAGATGTTCCTTGTATAATTTCACCATCAGTAAAGGTTCCTACTAAAGATGCTGGATTTATTTCAAATATAACTATAGGATCACCACCTTCTGCGGTGGAAAGTGCGTTAGCAATAACAGCAGTGGCATCAGAACTTTGGCCTGTAACTACAACTCCCAACATTTCATCTGCAGCCGCATTGACTCCCGGCGAACATCTTAGAATTGTCTGGTTTGACCACTTACCATCAGAAGCACGCATCATAAATTTGTTTGGATATACTATGTCAATATTTTCATCCAGCAACATTCTCATAAAAATCTTATGACCTTCAGAAGTACCTTTTGCTCGATAAAGTTCTCTTATGTTTTTAATAAGATTTCTTTTATTAACTCCTGTTGCAAGTTCACTAGGAATTGCATTCATAAAAGATTCTCTCAATTGGTCAAGAAAATCATATATGGTATTATCCACATTAGCATACTCTAGAAGTTGTTGAATGTTTTGAACAGGGTTGGCTCTATATCTTACAACTGTACCAGTGGCATTAGAAGTACCACCTGTAATAGTTTCTCCTGTTTGAAATTGTTGTTGTCCAGTTATAAACATTCTTGGTTTAGTTAAATGTCCTAAATCGTCCACAAGAACCGTTGCTGTTGCTTTTGATGTTGCACCTGTTATAGTTTCCCCAACAATAAACTTACCAGTTGTTTCACTAGTTCCATTTTCAAGAACAAGTTTTTCTCCATCTGTATCTAAGACATGAGATGTTGTTTCAAGTTCTAAAAGTAAATTATCAATAGAAACGGTAACTTGTAATTCACCGGCCTCAAGGTATTGATAATAGTGTTTAAGAAATCTTGCAAATACTTTATGGTCTGATTGTATAAAATCAGGTAATTGTCCCTCTAAAAGAGGACTAATTTTATTTGTTAAATTCGATGAGTATGGATTATCGAACGGTGCCATTTTAATAGCTCGATGGTGTTACATAACTTGATGTTGTTGTTGCTGCTGAAGTGGCTGTTCCAGTAGATGAATCTCCTGTTGAAATGGTATCTACTGACCCGATAATACTTGTGTTTATGAAATCAATCTCAAGTATCTGATTACGAACAGGAATTATATCAAGTGAATCTGGTGTTACTGTTAAACGAATACTAGACGATGCTACCTCATCAACATTTTCTACTGAAATGATATTAACACTATTAATTTTTATTTCACCAGTTGAATAAGTAATCGTACCTGCAGTATTATCTTGGTATTGTCGTACACCTGCAACTAGATAGTACCGTCTAATATTACCAGCACCATCATCATCAAAAAACTGAACATTAGTTGTGTCACCGCTTACTTTAAAACCAGTAGTTGCTAAAACTCCACCAGAAGAAGCATTATGTCCAGAATGAGGATTGTAAAATTTATTATTTAAATTAATTGTATATGACGTTGCAGTATTTAAAGTTGGTGTTAAATTATGAGCAAGAGTAACAGTAGTAATATTACTAGTTATAGATGTATCTGTATCATCAATAAGTCCTGTTACTTTTGAATGTCTAAATGCTCCTTCAAACTGAGCCAGATTATCACTATTATAAGATGTTAGTGTTGTACTAATTTTACTTGCTAAACTTGTTGCTGTTTCAGTTGTCATACTAGAATTAAATTTAAATGTAACTCCCAAAATTAATTTACTCTTTTGTGGGTCAACAATTACTGGTGTTATAGAGGCAACAGTAAAAGGACTTAATGAAGTTATCAATGAAGATTTTTCTGTGTCTGTTAATAGATTACCAGTTGTAGATTCTATAGATATAAAAACCTTTCCATATTCTGCAGTGCTTACCACTCCTAAACTTGTATCAAAAGAACCGCCCTCACCACCAAAAACCTGTACAGATTTTGTATTTGGAAAATATCTTTTAGTATAAACTTTATAATCTTCAGCAGTAACACACCGACCTTGTGATGCATAACTTAAAGGTGCGTTATATTTGATAGACTGTAAAGATTCTGGCTCTGCTCCCGCAGAAGCAGCTGCAACCGTTGCAACGGCGACATCAGAAACACTTGCAATCGTTGCGGCATTTGTAAATATAGCTGCTCCATTAGCTTTTGATTTGTTAGATACTACATATGTAATAATAATTATATTATTATCTGATAAGGCTCTACCTATAACTCCATCTCCAAAGTATATTTCAAACAATCCAGCTTCAACCTCTTGAAGATAGTAAACATTACTTGTTGCTGTTACTTGTGTGATATCTGTTGTCTCTGTATATGTTGTGGTTGTTGAATCTGATGAAGATGTTTGAACCTTAACTGTTAACGTACTAGTATCCGCTCTATTGTCTGTTAATAAAAATCTTTGATCTAAATTAGAACTATCTACGGTATACCTTGTGGTAACAAAGGTTCCTTCGTAAATATCAATATTTGTAAAAGGTATACTGTTACCAGTATTTGATTTTGTTACATCTGTTATTGTTGAAAATTTATATGATACATTATCAACGGTTGTATTAAATACTGTTCCGGCCGGCATAGTTAATGATGATGAAGTAGTATTAAGAGTTACATCAACTATAGCCTTTGGGGCTCTTGCAGATGTTGGTGTATATCCTAAAGTTTTTGCGTGAGAAACAATACTAGACCTGAGAGATGAACTATCTAAAAACATTTCGTTTGCAAGCATATTTGCATTAAAACCAAGATAGTGTGTATTATAGGCAAGAACATCTAAAAGTATATTCATACCCGAACCCTCAAAGTCATAATCTGTAAATTCGTTTTGAGCTTTAAGAAAAATTTTTAAATTTTCTTTCACTTCATCAAAATCAAATTCTGTAACTTCTAATCGTTTATCATTTGTTGCCATTATCGTAATACCTCTAGAAATATGGTCATGTCTATAAGCTCCGTAGGTGTATTAACAACAAAAAATTCTATGGTCACTTCATATTCATTACGATCTAAATTCGGTAAAGCTCGAACACCAATTAATCTTGCTCTAGGTTCAAAGTTCTCTATAACATCTTCTATTTTTTTAGCCAAGACTACAGATGTTACTGGAGTCATATTTTCAAATAGTATATCCCTAACACCAGAACCTATTTCTGGATGAAAGGGTTTTTCATAAAAGTTAGTTAATACTAAATTACGAACTGATCTTTTCACTGCCTCTATATCTGTTATTTTACTAATGTCAGCTGAACCTTGTGTTTTACCAAAGAATAAATCTAAATCTTTATATTGACGCACATTTCTAGATATATCATTTTGTGATTGTGCATCAGTAAAACCAGATTCGGATGTAACTGTTGTCATAGTAAACCCCTGTTCCTTTATTTATAAGGAAAAACTAACTCTTCATCCTCCTTTGGAGGTATACCCACCACTTTTCTTTTTCTTTCCTATTATAGTGACCTTTCAGTTTCACTTATACGTATCTCATTTACTATTGCATCTATATTGTTATGCCAATGATTTAAAAATTTATGTACTCTAGGATACTTAGGTTTCGTATCCATCGTCTGCCAAACAAATCTCTGTAATATGTTTTCGTAATCTGGCATCCAGTAATATACATCCAATGTAACTAAAATTTTTTTCCTTATGATAATCATCATCATGCCTTTGCATAATTAGGATCATAAGTTTCATTATATTTGTATTGTATTTTTACAGCCCAAGGAGTTCCATCATATTGTCTAATAACCTCTTTAATAACAACTTGTTTATTATTCAAAATATAGATAGAATATAAATCTTTTTCGTATTTTTCATTGAGTGCACTTCTTGCCAACTCACTAATGTTAAACGCGTTTACTAATCTAAAAAATAATATTTCTGTTCCGTTTGGATTTTGTATTCTTCCAAATACCTTTTCAATTTTAGTAGGTTCATGTTTGAGTGTTACCACCTTATCACCACCAATTTCTTCCATATCTGATACTTTAAATTTTTCAGTAGTGGTAACAACCCTATGTGAAAATCCTTTTGAACTTACAGTTTTTCTTACATTGTTTTCAAAAGCTAGAGCAGGTGTGGTAACTGGTTTACTTATAGATACCCCACCAAAGGATTGAGTTACTTTTTTAAATTTTTCAGAAACTTTAATATACCCTGCATCGGCCGTTGGAAATGTTTCGGATGTAGTAAAAACAGCATTTATTGCAGCAGTCTTTGCAGCAGCAAAGTCTGAATTTTCAGTGAATGTTGAAGCCTCCTCAATTACTGGATCAATAGTAGGCACTTTTATTTCAGATGCTTTTCGTATAATATCTCCAACTGGTGATAACTCAAAGTTTGGTATAGTTCCAGATAAACTATCGCCCAAACCAAAAGCACTTGCTGCATCAGATACTAATGTGTCTAAACTAAAACCAGATGCAGACAGAGCATCACCAAAGTCAGATGTTATACTTGCAAGTAGATTTGTAGATTGTGTTAGATCAACTAATCCACTTAAACTTTGTAGTTGGCTTTGAAGACTTACATTAGGAACACTAAACCCTTCGGGAACAATGGCTCGTAGATCGTTGGTAAGATTTGATAATTGAGTTTCTGCTGCAGCAGTTGCAGTAGATGCTGTAGCCTCTAAATTAGATACGGCATCATTTTCAAGATTTTCTAATCTAGAAAGTACAGAGTTAAATTTTGGGTTTGAACCCATTAAGTTTTCTATACTCATCAACTACTCCCATGAGTAAACACATCTGGACTTCCATCAACTCTAACATGAGTACAATCATCCGCATCACCCTCGTCGTTTACTGGAATACCTTCTATAGATACCGTAGAAGAACCATTAGCTGTAACCCAAGCGTTTAATGCATGAATGCCTGGTGCATGACCAGAACCCCGACTACCATTTACTGATATAAGTTTACCGTTTGCAAAGACAGTGCTTTGTGGAATAGTTTGTATTATTCCACCACCACTATTTAAATCTCCCATTCTTGCTACTTTTGGCATATTATCTCCTTACGATGGATTGAGTTTAATGTTGGGCCCACCAGTGATTGAAATATCACCACCAGATGTATGTGTCCATGTGCTTCCAGTGGTTGATACCCATGTAGTGCCAACTGTAGTTGTCAAACTTGTTTCTGGATTTACTTTCATTGAAGTTTTTGCTCTTATATCAATTTTGTCACCAGACTTAACGGATACGATACCAGATGCTGTGGATATACTTAGATTGTCTTTAGCACTTACAATCATATTGGTATTTGCATTATAAACAGAACTATCTTCAGAAGCCATTTTTATTTTTTTACCAACGAGATGAGTTTCATCTCCAACTATTTGAAGCTTATAATCTCCCTCGCCTGGAGCTGCTTGTCCTTCAGGCCCTACCTTTCCATTAACCTTTCCCTTTACAACAAAACCATGATTTCCTATAATCTCTTCTTCAAGGTTTCCACCACCATCTCCTGCTCCAATCTTTGTTCGTAGATTCTTATGTATCTTCTGTGTGTAGTTTCCCTCTACCTCTAGATGGTAGTCTCCTTTGATAAGTTCTCTTACATTTCCATTAACAGTTAGATTAAGAGCATCGCCTGAATTTTCTGTGGCACTAATAAAAATATTAGATGTTCCAGCGATAATTTCATAGTTATCGCCAATAACCTTAACTACCTTCGTGCCATCTGGATGTATCTCCTCAAAGGTTCCTTTCATATGCTGTGTAAATAATCTCTCCGCGCCGGGACTGTCATCTATCTCTCGTATATGTCCAGACTCAGATTCAAACACATGGTTAAATGGATATTGACCAGAGGTATATGGTTCTGCTGTACTTGTTATTCCTTTTGGATTTGGTTCTTCAAAATATCCTCTTGTCTCTTGAACTGCTTCATCTGATACAGCTTTAAGATACGGTTGTGTTGCGGTAGGAATACCTGTACCAGAACTGGAAGGATCACCACTTAATCTTTGCTCTCTACGAGCAATTAATGAAGTATGTGTTTCAGAAGTTTTACCTTGTGCAAGTCTGTTTGTATCTGGTTCACCAAGCTCATGGTCAGAAGTCATAAAGTAATTTTCACCATCTACTGGATATGGGCCGTAGACAGGATCACCTTTAAAAGATTCTTGTTTTGAGTTTTTTCCTCTTGGATCATTAAACCCTTTTGATGGGTCAGCTCCAACTTCGGGTACGCCAGGTAATGTTCCCATAATAACAAGTTGTTGTTTCTCTGGATCACGAAAGAAACCAACAACATAACTTCCCTCTACAAGAAAGGAAGGGGAATTTCCCATGCCATGCATACAAGGATCAGTCACAGGATGCATGACATGGGCCCAGGGCAAGTCGGTTGTAGGTAAATCTGTTAAATCTGCGGTATGGTATCCAAGACAACGAACCCGAACTCTACCCAAAGCAGATGGATCGTTGCGGTCTTCTACAACCCCAACAAACCAAATAAATCCGTCTTGACCCATAAAGTGACTGTTTTCTGTCATATAAATCTCACAAGCTTGTGTGATTATTTATACGAATTAGTGAAGGTCAGGATCGCGTCCTAAACCTTTAACAGTCGGTATTTTAACTTCTTCTATAGATATGTCTTCACTAGGTCTTAGATTTTTCTCCATATCCAAACAATAAAGAGCATCCTCATAAGAGGGCAGGTTATCATGGAGTATGGATTTACCAATTATCCTATACTGTGTAAGCATGGAAATTATTTATAACTTAATTATATTAGATAAACTCTTTTTGGAAGGCATAGTAGATGCCTTTTGATGTTTTTACTTCAAAAAAGATAGAATCTTTATGCTTTTCTCTTACTGGAACATATTTCTTAGTCTTTTTTGACCAATATTCTACCTCACCATTCTCCAATCTAACATCATCATAGGAGTCAGAGAATACTTCATTAATTGTTCCGCTGAAAATATCACCAACCTCATTTTCAAACTTCACTTCATTACCAATCATTAACATTACGAATCTTCCTTCTTGTCTACGGTTACTTGTATTGGACGGTTTTCCCACTCTTGCTGGGCAGCAGCATTTCGTATTTTATCACCTCGCCGTTTTGCTGCTCTTAAATGTTCAACAAATTCACCAGCCTTTTTATTTCCCTCTGGTGTATCGGTATCTACAGATTTAGGTAGTGTAACGGTATCCCAACCTTTCTTATAGAAACCATCAGATGAAATTTTACTTCCTTTACTCTGTTGCCATGCATGGTCAACACGAACAATCGGTGTACCATCAGCAGCTGTTTTAATTCTGGTTCCATCACCAAACCTATCAATGATAGAAACATCATTAACATCCAACTGTGCCTTGGCCTCAAACTCTTTCTGTTCTTTCATAGCCATGGTTGCTGCTCGTTCAAGTATATCCCTTTCAGACATATTGGGATTTTCTGTTTTGATCAAAGTAAAATACCTATTTAGCTTTTCATTAACTGACATTAAACGTGGATCGCTCATGCACCAGGCTCCTCATTACCAAACTTTTTAAATTTTTCCAGATTAGCGTTATCATTTGGTTTGATCTCATCCTTTTTTACCAAACCCAAGAGCTCTTTCCACTTATAGTGAACATCAAGCTTACCATTTGTAACACCCTCATAGTATTCATCGAAATTATAGTCTGTATTGTAACGCTTGTTATAGTACTTAACGTGTTCTTCCATTACAATTTGTTGCCATGACTTACTCTCACTCATGGACTCTCCATCTTCCATGACAATCGTTTCTTCACCCTCATCAACCAAAGAAAGAACTTCTTCCTTTGTTAGACCTAATTTCTCTAACTTTGCTAGAGCAGATTCTTTCAATGCATTATTGCTCATTCAACACTTCCTTTAAATTTGGTTCAGTAAAATTCTTACCTTTAAGAACCTTACCATCTTCTCTATATATGGGTTTACCATCTTCTCCGAGCTTACTCATATTGGAACGGTGCACCTCTGTAAAACACTTGTCAAGATCAATACCAAACGAATGTCCTGCACCATAGACTACATAAAGTAAGTCGGATAGTGCATCAGCAACGTCAATAAGTGTCCCATCTGCATTAATAATAGCATCTTTAAGCTCTCCTAGTTCTTCTTCAATCAAATCAATACGAAGCTCCATCGTTTCATCATTCGGCCATGCGGGTTTATTATTTACCTCTTGACCAAAGACTTCCATAAACTCTTGCACTTTTTCAAAATTAGTCTTCAATGTACTCTCCATTCCATCTACCATCCACTTGAAATAATGTTATTGCCTTCTCGACATGACGCCGTTCCTTCGCATAGAAGGCTTCTGATCTCATCAGCTGCAACCTTCGCTCGCAGAGATGCTTGTACCATCTTTGATTGAACTCGTACTCACTCTGCGTCACTTCTCTGACCATACTTAAACTCCGTTTCTGCTGCAAGGTTTAAATCATGCATAAGTTCTGGTGTAAAATACTTCTCAGGGTTTTTAAGTATCTCTTTACCATAGAGCTTTGCACCGTTGATCTCATACCGTGGACCGAGCTTCTTGATCACCTCGTACTTCTCTGCGAGTTCAAGCAATCCGTAATAACGATCCAAACCTTTGTCATAGGTCAATCGAACATCCACCATCTTATTCTCCACAGTCAAACGACTCTTATGATTCTTACA
>VTLG01004432.1_pt1 | contig 21460 bp, 46 predicted proteins | sample 4694571 | NCBI WGS metagenome assembly VTLG01 (sample SAMN12604809, study PRJNA352737) | marine metagenome | biome: ENVO:00000447; feature: ENVO:00000209|ENVO:00000569|ENVO:01000036; material: ENVO:00002151; isolation source: viral sequences binned using virsorter ... | reverse complement strand
GCAACTTCCTGTACATTATTGATTTCTGTCCATCTTCCTTTACATAAATTGCTCAAGGCTGACTCCTTGCTTATCTAAAAAGTAGAATCCGTCATTTGTATCTTTCAACTTGAAGTATCTTGATTCTGTTTCATGTAAACCTTCAACTGCAGCAAAGTATACTGCATTCCTATGCCTGAATGCTGCCTTCACTATAGAGTATCCGTGATTTTCAAATAACCATTTTGAATAACCATTTACATAATCGTCATTAGTCTTAGTTTCAACCCCAGTGATATCAGCATACCTGTGGCCATTTATCTTCATAGAATAGGTTATTGATGTGTCAGTCCAAACAACCATCCTAGGTTTACTTTGGAATAGTTTTGAAAACTCAGCATTCCATTCACGTGTAACTCTTAGGATACTTGAACTTGGAAAGTCAAGAAACTTCAAATCATAGTGATCACCTTTTCTCAAAAGTTCTCTTGCGTCATTACCTAAAACTTCCAAATCTAAAGGGAAGTTGCTATTAGATAAATGATCAATACAACCTTCATCAAGTTCGTTCACAGTATGATTAGATAACTTGAAAGTGTTTTGTGCTATTATTGTTTGAATACCAATACCCGCCATATATTCAATCGCAGTGTACTCTTTAGTTTCATCAACAATATCTTTGAATAACCATTCTGTAGCATAAGACTTACAAGCAACTAGGTCTGGTCTTGATGTCGCATAGTGAAGATATGAACGTTTGTGTAGGTTTCTATCACCTTCATCTTTTAGTTCTATGTTGAAATCTAAATCCCACTTCTCGCATATTCTAGCAGTTCTCATACACCAAAAAAACTTTCAAGACCAGTTGACTTAGTTTCAACTGATTCGGGGTGATACTTTTTCAAAACTTCTTCACCTAGTTTTGAGGAGAGGTAATCATACCATTCCTTCTCATACCACATGTTAGGAGACACACCATTCCAATGTTTCCTCCAAAGAGGGTGAGATGGGTTAAGTCTACGGTCATCAACATATTCTCTACGAGTGATTTCATATTCCCAAGAACCCAACTTCAACATATCTTCTCTAAAATAAAACACCAAAGACATCCTTAGGAAGTCCTTCTCGGACGTTTCTGGAGGTTCTATAGGGGTATTTCCGTGTATTACTCTCATATTATCTACAAGCAGTAAATCTCCTTGTCTTACGTTTATAGCAACCCTAACCTCTGGAGCAACTAGATACCCTCCAGTCCAATCTTTCCCTTCTTTAGTTACAACAGTCAAATTTGAGAATCCATCATTCAATGATCCAGCATCACGATGACAAGCCATTCTAGCATTACGTGTAGATGTAGTTGTATTAACAGTTATAGTTGTGAATGTAGTATCCTCACCTATTATAAATCTATCATCAACTTTCTTCACATATTCATTTTGCCTTGCCCATCTTTCAGGCATCATTCTTTTGAACTCAGCATCTAACTTTCTAGCAAAGGGATAACACTTCTCAAAGGTTTCTCTATGATGATCTGTATATGATGTGGGTCTACCATAAGGAATCCTAGGATATCTTCCGTAGAATCCAGCAATACCTGACCATATAGAATTAGCATAGGTTGTATCTGATATGAATTCTTCTTTAAACTCTTTTGCATATTTCTTCGCATCATCTAAACTCATTTCAGAAATTCTCTCAATAAAAGTTTCAAAGAAAGTTTCAAGACTTCCAAACTCATCTTCTATCTTAGACCTTAACCAAACACCACCTCTGTTTTCTTGAATGGCGTTCTCATATTCTTTTCTTAGGACTTCAACCTTATCGGAAACTATATCATATGCATTTCTAGTTTCATAATAATGTATAACCTCTTTCTGAAAAGGGGTCACCCAGTCTCTACTGTGATCTGAGAAATTTCTAGGGCCAGCAGCAAGTCCTCTGTTATGAGACTCTTGAGCAGCTCCAAATAAACCCTCAAAGGCACCAGACTGTTCCTGAGGTGTGAACACATTCTTTCGGAACTTAAAGGCAACTCTGTCTTCCGTGAGAGAGTCCTTATCAAACATATCATTTGAAGGTAAATAGAAATCAGTATCAGAATCTATCACGATATCATAAGATTCAGGGTCAGCAAATTTCCCCAGAACCTTTTCAGACTTAATCATGAACTCTGCAATATATACGTCTTGCCCTTCATCACCTTTGAATTTAGTCCAAACATTACCGTTAATCTCAATCTTTTCCATTCTTCAATCCTCTAGAAATAATAGTTCTTAACCATTTCAACTTTTTCATCTAGTCTGTCACGATTTAATAATTTGATTGCTCTTGGTGTTACGTGAACCGCACCAACATCTTTCAACCCTTTAATTACTGATAAGACATCATTATACTGATATCCTCCATAATTTGGTACCACTTGACCTTTTTCTGTTAATTCGTCAATCATGATCTTTAGAATTTCAATTTTAATGCTTTTCATTTCTATCTCCTAAATTTAGAGTTACTTACTTTTTCATTCTTACATACCAATTATAAACTATATTAAGACAAAAGTCAATAGGTTTTTTAAAAAAATTATAAAATATCACGCATTTTTTTTCTCCAGTATTATTGAATATAGGTAATTCAATTTTGAGTTTAGATTGATTTGACTTTCAACATCATCAGTTCTTCTTATTGACCTGATAGTTGCGGTGTACAAATCTTCCAATTGTTCCAATTCCATTTTATCATATTTTTTGGTTTGCTCTAGAGTTACCATCAGTCACCCCTATGGATTACAACATGAGGACTTCGGAATTCGACAACTGGATACTTACCATTACAGTGATATCCTATTAAGTCAAGAGATGTCTTTTGAACATTCTCACAGTAATATTTTTCATCTTCTGCATGAATAACATACTTTGTATCAGTGTCGGTATCAAGCCACTCCGCCAACATTTGAGAGTATATGTACAAAAGTAGCATGACGGTAAAGAGCATCAAACATCTAATTAAATTCATCATATTCATACTCAATATCCTCTTGCTCCATTTCATACATACAATCTAGTTCATGTTCAGTGTATCCATTAATTTCACGATACCTAACATAATCGTCCCAAGTTTCAAAATCATCAATAGACATTAAATACACTCCTATCTTCATCATATTTGTAATTGAACACGTTTAATAAATTACCTTCATTGTCATACAAGTATTTTAATCTAAATCTTCCACACGGCCAGAATTTATAAACACTTGTAAAATATTCACTAACAATTGTATCACTATCGTTTATGATTCTGTTTCTTCTTCTCATTTTATCTTCACCAACTTCCTGATGTTGCGTCTTGTCTTTCTGATCTTTCTTTTCTTCAAATCTTTTTTAATGTCTCGTCTAACTTTTTCCAACCTTTTAATTGCTTTCCGTAAAAATAAAAAATCATAATCTACCATCAAAATCTCCTCCAAAACAATAAATGTGTTCTTCCCCAATAACTAAAGTGTGGCCACGTTTTTTAGCAATATCACCCATATACTTTATGAACCCTTCATAATGTTCTATTGGTACATTGTCTTTTATCCAATCAACATGAATGAAGTCTCCATGTTTCGATAGCATGGACATTATAACATGACCAAATGATTCAAAATTATTCATCAAAATCCCCTCTCATCATTAATTCGGTTTCATAGGAATTAAGATGCCACATTGCTCTTTCTCTTTCGTCATCGGTTTTTGCTTTTTTGTATTTCTCTTTGTAATCTTTGATAAGTTCTTTGAGTTTTTCTGTGGTCATAATAATCTCCTCACGATGGGAATCCCACTCATAATAGTAATCTTTTAATTTCATACTACCATTATAACTTATTTTAGATTGATTGTCAAGAACTTTTTTAAGAAGTGTTCAGAGCATTACCTGTTTTGTAAGGTAAAGAGAGAGAAAGGAGAGAGATAACGCCCTGAACACTCTAGATATTTTTTAATATTGATCCCAGTATCACACCAAAGACACCGAGCAGTGCCAACCATTCGAAAAAACCAATCCCCAAATATTTTATTCTATCAAGGGATTTGTCTCTTAGAAATAAATTAGGCTCTTTTTTCATTTATACTTACCTTGGCAGATTCGACCAAACGAACCAAGACCATGCTTTTTCATTTTCATTCATTTTTTACACCTTATACTATAATCAGAATACAAAATTTAATTAAAGGTAAAGATAATCTTTTACCATGCTTCGAAATAAATGATGCCACAAAAGTTAGTTTCTGAGATTCTACCTTCCTTTTTAAGCTCTTCCAAAGCATCTTCAATATCCTTTATTTCGTAATCGTCTGAGAATTTTATCATAATGTCGTCAAAGTTTGGATTGGTTTGTTTTTCTCCTACTTTTTTAATCCAATCATATATAGTTTCTTTTAACATAATCCTCTTATCGTCGCTGCTCATCTTTAAGAACTTTCAGAATATCTTCTTTGATATCCGGACTTCCTCCACATAAAGCAATTCCAAGTGACGAATTTAGAGTTTTCATAGCAGACTTCCTGTCACCTTCTTCTAAGGATTTTATAACCCTATTCCATAAAGGTCTATAATGAGGATATCTTCTGCTCAATTTTTTAACTTTTTCTATAAACTCTTCATTCATCATCCAAATCAACCTTCTTGTTCCTTTTGTAATCCTTTTTGGATTTATGAACACGTTGACCTGTATTGAAAGGGATTTGAACTCTTACTCTCTTCCTGTCTTTTTTCTTGTCTTCTTTTTTCATTTCCCCTTCTTTGGGCATACCTTGCAAGGATTATCAAAATAATAATCTTGAACTTTTTGGCACCATCTCATCTGTCTCATAACACCATCTTTAAAATCCATACAATTAGAATTTAATAATACTGCACCACAAGGTCTAATAATCTTTTCACTTTTCATAGTACACCCACATTTATATAGAAGATATGAAATCACTAGCAAGTTTATTTGCTTGGGATTTGCTGATACCTTTGGTTTTTTTCTTTGAATTCTTTTTAGTAACCTTTTTCCTAATTGAATCCCTTGCTTCTTCCATCGGTATCATTTCATGACCCACACCGAATTTACCAACATAAAGGTTGATATAGAATGCTACATGAAAATAATCAGTCATTGAATCTGATTTATCGAACCAAGTTCTATCAGAACCAGTCTTTACAATCATTATAATTTTCTCAAGCATTCTTCTGTGAATACAGTCAGGGACACGAAAATGATTCACACTAGTTGAACAATTAGTTCTGTAGTGAGGAAGGTCACTAAAGTTATACGGTGACTTCAATATAGTAACATGAACACTGCTGTGATTTTCTTTCCTGACTGAAAACTTAATTTCTGGATACTCTTTCTTCAAAGATTCTCTGATTTGCTTTACTTGGTCTTTGTTGATAAATGCCATTTTGTTTCTCCTTTTTTCTGTCTTCTTTTTTAACCTTACAATACTATTATACTACATTTTACAACAAAAGTCAATAGGTTTTATGAAAATATTTTTTATATTTCATTATATTTTGTTCCACCACTTGAACCATATCCCCAACCATTATGGCCATTGAAGTCGCCAAGACCAGTTGATTTTCCATATCCACAACCACTTGGATACAAATCTTTCCATTCTAAACCAAATCCAGATGACTTACCAGACCCAGTTCCTTCAAAGACCGAATCACCATATCCTTCAGAACACCCATGACCATACCCCATAGAGGATGGGCCTAAACTATAACCAAAGTCAAAACCACTTCCAGCGGCTATACCATAACCTTCACCGTATTCGTAATTTGAATCATCAGTCATCATAATAATCTACACCAGAACCTTTTGCTACCCCAGCACCACAACCATCTTTTTCCCATTCATCACAATAGAGATAAGTTTCACACTTTGGAATCGGGTGATATCCGTCTGGGCGTCCTGTTCCATATCCTACTGAATTTCCGTCACCCCAACCAATGTATTCAATGTCATCATCATCGTCACATCTTGGGTCAAATATATCCATATCCAAATCCTACATATCATTAAAGATAAAACCATACACAAAAGGAGTTCCAACACATTCCGGTTTATCATCATGTTCATATTCATATCCAGAACCTGTTCCTGTACCTTGACCAAAACCTATGGAAACATATCCTTGATTTGCATAAGAATAATATGAGTTGATCATACCTTCACCGCAAGAAAGTCCTTGACCTTCATCTTGATAAGAGATATCACACCCAGAACCTACAGAGGATCCTACACCAGAAGATGAAAATATTCCATCATAATACCATAACTGATCAATCACTGGAGTTCTCATGGGAGTATTCTGAACAGGAGTAAATAACATCTTTTGCGTATTCTGTAAGTGGGCCCAATTCTTCCCAACCATTTAGCACCTTATATTCTTCTGGAAGCATTACAGTGCTTTCTGCTGGATTTGACATACCATTCACAGATAAGTCTGAACAGTCAACTGCCCCAACCCATCTTCGGATTCTTCTGGAATTCTCAAGGACAAGAATATTTCCCTGAGCTCCAATGTTGGAAAGTAGACCAACAAATACACCGGCCATATTAGACCTTACCAGAATGTACTTTCCTAGAAAAGTTTTTACCCATGCGTTTTCAATTTCATTACTCTGCATCATAATCCTCATTTATATTCATTAAGTCTAGAAATGCCAACCCAAAACATAGAAGGCATAACATAAAACAGTTCATACTTAAAATTAATAAAAATACATTCATTACAAATCCTTTTGATAGAATGGGGGTGGCGTAAACCACCCCCATATAAGAGTGAAAGTGTGCACATAAGGAGTGCTTGTCGTCAGGTGTTTGTAACGATATTCCTCAGTTGTGTAAGAGTGAGAGGAGAGAGAACTTCAGAAACATCTCCACCTTCTGATGTAATATTTTTTCTTGTAGTTGTGACCCACCAAAGAGGCATTGCCAGCATATCTTCTTCATATGTTAATAAACTTTTAGGATACCACACATTATCTAATAAGAATGCTTTTTGCGTTTCCTTTTCAGATTTAGTTTTCATATCATCTTTACTCATAGGGAGAACTACATATTGCTCAACCTTGTTGCTTGCTTTTCTTTTTTTCGGTATAACGTGGACAGTCATAATATATTCCTTTTCGATTACTCGGTTATTTCCTCGAAAGAAGCAACAGTTGTCACTTCTTCTTTTAATACATCATCTTCCTGCATATCTTCAATCGCAGAAACTTTCTTGAATAAGTCTATAAAACTCATTTTAGTTAAATCATCAAATCTATTCAAATTTAATTCAATAGACTTCTGAATATTTCCAAAAATACTGTATGCCTTCATTATGAAAACTAATCTTCTTGTTGTAATTAAATCACTCAACACCGCCTCATTGTAAGATGTTCTTGTTATACCTGCCCAAGTAACTAATTGATCTATCAAAGTTTCAATATCCTCAATATCATCAGGAGTCTCAGTTTCTAGACTTTCCCAGTACTTGGTCAAAATTTTTATTTCAGTTGCCTTCTTTGGATACACTTGCTCTACAGTTACAGGGAACCTTTCAAGGAATGCTTCATTCAGGAAACCAGTTCCAACAAACTTTCCATGTTCATCACCCTGACCTTTTGTATTAGCAGTAGCAAAAACTTGAAACCCTTCTGATGGTTCAACAAACTTGTTTATCTTCTTTAGAAATACACCTTTACCTTCAAGGATTGGTTGTAGACACATAATATCATCAGATGCTAGATCGATCTCATCAAGAAGGAGTATGGCACCTGTTTTCATTGCTTTTACGACTGGGCCGTCAAACCAAATAGTCTGACCATCAACTAAACGGAATCCCCCTAGCAAATCGTCCTCATCGGTTCTGCAAGTAATATTAACACGATACATGTCACGCTTATTTCTTGCGCATGATTGCTCAACCATCATAGTTTTACCATTACCTGATAATCCTGTTATAAAGATTGGATAGAACATTCTTGATTTGATAACTTGCTCGATTGTCTTGTAGTCTCCCCACTTGACGTAGTTTTTATCAACCACCGGAACATAATTCATCTCTTGATTCTCATCTACAACTTTTTTAGTTCCTTTTGTTTTTTTAGGCATTTCAACTTTTTCACCTTTCACTTTTTTAGTAGTTGAAGTTGATACTGAATTTAAGTAATCTTCAAAAACAGATAATTCAGGAATCTGATATCCATTTCTTGCTTTATTAACTCCATCAACTTTCCATAAGGTTTTAATCATATTATGAACTTTATAATCTGTTAAATCGGAATCACTCTTTATTGCTAAATCCATCAACCAAGATTTCTTATAAACTTGACCCGCTTTGGACTCTTTATAAAGTTCATCTAAAAATTTCTGATAACGGTTAATTTTCTCATCTCTCATTTTAACTCCTTTTCTCATTCTTACATATTAAGTATATACTATTTTGAAACAAAAGTCAAGAGGTTTTATGAAATAATATCAATAAATTTTGATAAAAGTAATTTTTCATTGTTTTTAGCAATACCTTTTTTATTGAAATTGCTTTTTAAATCATCTACACTTTTTGGTATCTCTTTGTCTTTCTTTATACTTTTTGCAACATCTTCATATATACTACTAAAAGAAAAGGTGTAATGATGATCATACCCATTCCAATTTTCTAAAATATCTATGGTATCTTTTGCAGTATCATACCCATAATATCCTCTGTTTGTTATATTGAAACCTATTACGTTTCCTCCAACAACTTTTTTATAAAATTTTAAAACGTTTTTCAGATCGTCAACATCTCCAGTTCTATAAACAGATTTAGTTAAAGGGTCATAAGAAGATAATTTGGTAACCATTCCACTTTCACATCTCATTGATGCACCATTAGATGCGCCATCAGTTAATGTTATAGTGTTTAAGATGTCAATGTTTTCCTCTTCTTTGAACCTTAATGCTATTTGCCTCATAAGTAAAACACTATCAATTAAAGGAGTACCTGAATTTGGCCCATCAGCATTGAAACCTGCTCTGAATTTTTTAGTTTTGAAGAGCATATATGTGGCCATGAAATCATGTTGTTTAAGAGTTTGTTCATGACTGAACCATTCTCTCAATAGAGGAAGATATTTCATTTCCAAATGTCTTTTTGAGCCACTATTTTTATACTTTATTTCAGTGTCATATGTTGAACACTTGCCGTTACCAAATCCCATAACTTTATATTTGATACCGACTTTCCTACAAAAATCAACAAGAATTAATGCTTGCTTAATAGCACCTTCAAATTTATTCCATTCCTGCATAGACCCTGAACAATCTACTAACATGATCAATCCATGATTCTTACCCTCTGGAACTATCTGTTTTGTTTTGAAGATTTTATCATTCCAACGATAGGAGTGTAGAAGTCTTTCATCAATCACGCCTGTATCTTTTTTCTTGATTCTTTTTGCGATGTCTGCAGACTTTTTTCGATTAAAATCTAAAACCATTTTGGTTATTGACTGCTTATTTGCTTTCTGAAATTTTTTATATTTCTTGTTCCACTTCTTGAACTCTTTTTGGTTGAACATCTTTTCTCCTCTTTACAATACTATCATAACCTATTTTACAAAATAAGTCAAGAACTTTTTTACCAACCGTGAGTTTCGCACCTCTCCATCCATTTCTTAATGTCTTTCTCTATAGAACGCCAGTCATCATAAAAAAATTCTTCCTCAATTATAGGTAAGTCCAAAGATGAACTAACAGGTTCCCTGTAGTAATTTCTATCCCTGTCTTCGTTGAAATTTAATTTGTCTTCATTCTCTCTGAAATTTTTATCAGTTTCTGATAAAGGTTGGTCTTCATTGAAATTATTTTGATTAGAACTTCCTTCAGAATTATTTTCTTCGTCACTGGGTTTATCGATATCATTCCAAAAATCTTCATCATCCCCATCAGAAGATGCGGAACCATCTTGATATTCTGATTTATCAGATTTTCCAGATTGCTCTTGAGACTCCTCACCATCCCCTTCAGAATCGTCAGAAGCTTCGCCCATTAAATCATTAGGGTCACCGGTTTCGGATTTTGGATCATCTCCGTCCTGCTTCTCCTGCTCTTTCTCTTTCATTTCCTCTTTACAGTATTCAAAAAGTTTTTCAGCTAGAGTTACAACATCATCCCAAGTTTTGAGATTGTTCATCTCTTCAATATACTTTCTTTCCTCTTCTTTGAATCTCATTCCAGATTCTATCTCACCAAGTTTGAATCTTATATTCAACCTGTCAATTAAAAGCATATCTTGTTTCTCTTTATCAGTCTTTTCACGAATACCGAACAAATCCATGTCATAAAGTTCCTTATACCCTCTTTTAAAAGAAGACTTCAATCCTGGAAATTTATTTTGTATCATTTTCTCAATTCTTGCATCTTCAACAACATTTAAGAAAGTTTTGAAATTTGCACCTCTATCTTCGGTTGAATCGTGCCAACCTTGTTTTGGGGTGTGGAGTGCATGAGAAACTTCATGACCGATCAAAAGGTCATAAACATTTTCTGAAACATTGGCAAACTCAGGCAAATATAAAGTCCTTGAGTCAAGATCAAAGCTTGCAGTTTTAGAATTGTATGAATGAATTATTGATATATTTTCTTGGGACATTAATTTCCCAACAATATCTTTGTAATCTAGATTCTTTTTTGGGGCCATACCCTCTCCTTTTTTTAACTCTCATATTAAGTATACTATATTTTAGGAGATATGTCAATAGGGTTTTTTAATTTTTTCAATTATTTTTTTCGTGGTATCATTTACTACATCTATTATAGTGTCATTCTTTTTTGGGTCTTTTACAGTTTCCCAAGTGATGTTTATATCAGCATTCGTATATAGAGAACCGTCATTTGAAGATTCGTGTTGATTTGCAGGTTTGGTGAATTGTAGGGAATTTGAATCATCTCTTGTGAATCTTTTTAAATGAATTAACAATCCTTGTCGTTCTTCTTTAATCCAATGAACCTCATCCTTTTCGTAACTGTCATATCTAACATCAGTGACAAATGCAACATCACCCTCATAGGTTGAAATTCTTCTATCTAATTTTTCAATCCAATATCGACCATTGGTTTGTTTTCTTTTCAGACTACCATACCAAACTAGAAACTCCCTGAATTGTGTCTTATCTTCCGTTAAATCAGTCCACACATTCAAGTCGCACATCTTATATAGAAACTCGTCACAGTCATTTTTCAAATCTGAAGCTAAGGCAAACTGTTTGGAAGTGTAACCTTCAATATACAAATTCTGCATTAATAAATTACATAGGAGATTTTTACCTGAACGTGCAACTCCACTTATACCAATAACAATCATAACAAAACCTTTTTATAAGTGCACGGAAGATACAGGATTCGAACCTGTGGTGGACGTTAATCCACACTTGCTTTCCAAGCAAGCACCATAAACCACTCGGACAATCTTCCGTTCTAATTTATATTTATAGACTATGGAACCCTAAATCATTTTCCTTTTCAAAAAACTCATTACTATACGGCCTTACAATCACATTAACCGTGTTCATATACCCTTTAATGTAATTTGTGAATAGGAAAACAAATGGTGGGGATTTAGTTTCTGAACCAAACCACTTTCTAGGTTTAGCAACCCAAACTGTCATCTCTTCATCTTTTGAATGAATCCAAGTTGAAAACTTTACATCAGGAACATTAGCAAATATTGTTGTGAATATCGTTGTTCTGCTTGTTGGTTTATGTTCTAGGATTCTACCTAAAATTTTAGATTCTGGAGGCTTTAACATTTATACCTTCCTAATGACTTTTGTATTAAGTCATTCCACATTCTTTGCTTTTCTTGTTTGTTTGCATCATGCCACATTTCCCACCACTCATAGGTTGGTCGTATGTTATGAACTTCTTTGTGTAAGTCGGAAACTTCTTCTTGATCAAAATTGTATTTGTAAGACATCTTTTCACCACCATTTATGACAAATTTAAATTACTCCACTTTTTCAATTTTTCTTTTTTAGCTAGAGCATATTGGTTTATTTGATTTCTATTTATTATACCATATTCCTCTAGTAAATTTATCATACAGACCAAATCTCCGACCTCTTTTACAAGACTTCCTATTTCCTCATCATTTTGCCCGAATCTAATAATTTTTGAAGCTTCAACAGATGCTTCTGCACATTCTTCCATGAAGATGACTAACAACTCTTCCTTCTCATCGATATTAATATCATTCACGATTAACTCCTATTATAAATAGTAAAAATGGATACATTATTTTTATTCGCATTACTAGTCAAACATGCTTTTTGTGACCTATATCTACAATTCAAAAAAGTTCCACTTGATAAAACTAGATATTTAGGTGAGTGTCATTTACACTATTTTGACCATGCTATTTTAACTTTTATGGTTTCATATTTGTTTCTAGTCCCTCTTGAATATTGTTTTTTATTATCAGGTATTGATTATGTTTTACACTGGCATATTGATTATATTAAAACCAAAGTTATGAAATTTTTAAAAATTGAAAATAGTTCATTAACTTATTGGTTGTTTCAAACCTTTGATCAGATTTTACACTATGGAACTTATTTGTTAATAGTTTATGTTGCTGCTAACGGGTATTCACCTCAGCACGTCTTTGAAAAATTGATTTCTTTTTGTAGTTAATTTTCTAAGCTCTCCACTGTTTGGATATATTTTTTTCAAAAATCTAAATCTATCATCTTTAATTTTAGTGAATTTCTGTTTCTTAAAATTTGTTAAAAATATTGCCCAACCTCTTCTTGTATAGTATATACTCAAATCAAAGTATCGTAAAACTTTAAAAAACTCAACACACTCTTCTTTATCCGTTATGACTATTACTTTTTTGCCTTGATCGCAATATTCAGATATTCTTTTCAAAACGGTTAAGTTAGATTTTGTGAATAGTTCCTTTTTCTTTTCAGGTTCTAGTTCATTTATTTTATCTGATAGTTTTTTAAAAAAGGTTTTTGGTTTCATTTTCTTAAAAATATTAAATCTTCATCTGAAGATAGTTCTTTGTTAATTTGCCCTGGAGTCAATTTTTTACCATCAAATAATTCAACCCCTTGAGATTTAAATAACGCTTCAATGAATTCTATACAATTCCATCGTTTCTTGTTATTTATATCTTTAGGTTTGAAGAAGAAAAATATTGTTCTTAAAAAATCATACTTTCTATTTTGATTTTTTATTATGAAATGTAATGCTTTTCTCAAATTTATTTTAGGAGTATTTTTATGTATAACTATGTCTCTATTTTTAGAATATTCTTCAAATGAAAACATCCTAACTCCATGAAGATTCATTTCAACTATAACTTTATTGTAACCATATCCATCAATATAAAATGCTACATGATTCCACTTTGACCAACTAAATAGTTGAATTAATCTTGCAAATAAAGTCTTTTCTGATATTGTTACAATTCCATATTCCATATAAATATTTATAATACAACTTTACCTTCTGATATCAATCTCTGCCGGTTCTTTTCATGCTCGTCTTGAATTTCTTTTTTACTTTGCCCTAGATACCTGACAGCATGCCCTTCCGCACATAAAAGATCGCCACTTGTCCCTGCTAAATCATATACAACAAAATCTCCAAGGATTCTTCCAAATTTCCCTCTAATATCTTTCACACTTCTCAGAACAATATCATCACTCATTGACAATATCTCTTCAAGTCTTTTTTTAGCAGCAAGACCGAAAACCTTTTCAATTTTGTCCTTAGTTCTCGACTCCGGTGCATCAATGCCGTAAAGTCTGATCCTTTGGTTCTTCATCCATATACCAAAACCCAAATCTATATCAACATCAACGGTATCACCGTCAACAACTTCTATGTTTGCAACTTTATATTCGTACAATTATTCCAATTCCTAACTGCTAAATCATATGAGGGTGCTGTTTTTCCAGTCGCACCACAATCATAACATTCAACATGATATTCTAAATATGAGACTGAACCTCCGAATCCGATTCCCTCTTCAAATTCTTCCCATTCGACTTCAAGGTTACTACTACCACATTTACAATTTTGTAAATCATTGCCCATATTCACCATTCCAACTCTACAGATTCACCGGTAAGTTTTACAAAAACCATAACTGGGAATGCTAGCAAGAAAAATATTACTGCTGCTAGAAAACCAGCAACTTCAATGTAAAAACCCATTAATTTCAAAAAAAACTTTTTCATATTATATCCTTAAACACCGCCGACTAATACAATTTTACATATGTGTTCTAATCTTTCAATGTGTTCGAATGCTTCCCATGGGGTTTCAGAAATAGAAACAACTCCATGACCTTTAATACCTACAATATCACAATCCAAAGAACCGTCACCTTTTAAACCTAAATTTTCATGACATCTATCTGCCAACTCTTGAGATATGGGCGGAACATCTGGAACAGACTTACCAACCTTTGTATATCTCCCTAACTCAGGGAACTGTAAAACAAGTTTATCCAACTCTATACCTTTATGTAATGCAGCTACAGTATATGTTGGGTGTAAATGAACGACAACTCTACTACAATCACCTGATATATTTTTCTGAATACCATAATGGAGCGGAGTCTCGCCTGATGGTTCTAGATTAGAAGATAATGCTGTATGATCCATAACTACAAATTCCTCATAGTCCTTGTATATAGAAACTTTCTTCCACATATCAGGATCAAGCATAGGTTTTCTAATACCACTGGGGGTAATCCAGAAGTGTTCCCTGTCTCTATTTCTGACAGATATGTTACCATCTCTTGAAGTTATCCAATTGAGTTGGTATGCTTTCTGCATTAACTCACAACAAGTTTTTAACATCTATTGTTTATCCCATTTCATCTTTATAGTATATACAACAACCATAATGATAGTGACCCACCAGAACAAAGTCAAGACTATCCAATTTTTGAATAGAGCTTTATCAACATCATCTGGTTCCATCTCTAATCTTTTTATCATATCATTTCTGATATCTTTCTTTATAAAAAGTTGCCACCTGAGAAATAATCCCCAAATGACGATATTTAAAACGTAATATTGTATAAAAGTTTCCATTAGAACGGAATCTCCTCTTCCAGAAATTTGTTTGCTGCTTCTTTGACTTCTGTCAAATTTCTATATTGACCTAAAATTACAGAATCTCCAGCAATACCATCTGATTTATGAATTAATACAAAACATTCTTCACAACCAACTATTGGAGTTGAACATTCAACAAATAATTTTCCAACGTCAGTTTTTCCTAAAAATAAAACCATCACCTAAACCTTAAATAAAATATATGTGGACTCTTCTTCATCTAATGCTCCATCCATTGGGAAAAACTTTTCAGGATCCATTTCCGAAAGTTCATAAGCAATAGTTTCAGTATGAGTTGAAGCTTCAAACATATCCACAATATCTTGTTTCTCTACCATTAACATGTTAGCTCTTGGTGAATCAGATGAACCGATATCTAAAAAATGAACGTAAACATATATGTCATCATCTTTTTCAGACATTTCAAACCTTACTTGTAGTAAACCGTCCAATAAAAAGTTTGATCATTTACAGTAACTTTTTCAGTGTGATTACTAAATTCCTTGTAATAATCTCTATTTTTATTTTGAATGGAAAGCATTTTATCAAAATCTTTTTCTTTATAGCAAGATAATTCAAAAACTTCCCCACCAGAAACATCTAAAACTGTATGATGTATCTTTTCCCAAATTTGATTAACCAATTTAGAATCTCTCATCTTTGCTTTTAAAGACCTGAGAAATTCAAAGGGAGTATACCCATTAGTTTTTCTATTATATTTCCTACAACGAGGACATGAATAATATTGTCTCCCCGAAACGAAATCCCCATTTTGAAATTCTATTCCGCAAGTTTCACAATCAGTTATCATTTCTTTCCTCCGCCATCATTACCAATACCACTTTTCATTGCTGCTTCTAAATTTTTCCTAAGAAGATCCATATTCCTTTTAGAACTTCTCATCCTATAGTATTGTACTATAACATTAAAAACAAAAAAAGTAAAATCATTAAGCAAATTTGCCAAGTAAATAATTAAAAACAAACTCAGTAAATCAAATTCCATCATAAATCCTTTATCCCAGCACCTAAAAGTTCAATATACTTATTGAGTCTTGAGATGCTATTATTAATAGACTTTTTCATTAAGTCTACACCGCCATTACCAACTTCTTTCCTCATTTTTCTAATATTTTTTATATCATTTTTCTTCCACATTTGTACATTTCTTTTTATTCTCATCTCCTCTGGAGAAATATTTTTAATGTTTGAAGGATCTAAAGTTCTTATGACTTCAAACAATCTATACAAATATGCTGTGAAATAACTTATTGTCAACTTCTCTTCAATCAGATGCATATAAGCGTTTGATCTACCCAAACCTACTTGCTCCATTTTAGTAGCTTCTGTTTGAAACTTCTTTTCAATCTCTAAACTTTTTTCAAAATCTCTCAGAATAGTGTTTTCTATTATTTTGATTAAGTTTTCATTTGAGTTTTCTTTTGACATCTTTTTTCTCTTTTAATTCAGCACTACCTTCTTCAGGTTTACATTTACTAATTTGCTTCCTTATATCCTCTACATCCGACCAATCGCAATACGCATAACTAACCTTAACTGGCACATCATCTCCTACTTTAAAAGTTCATCTAAAATTTTCCTCTTATTAACCATCTCAAAATATTTTTTCCTATTTACTACGGACATTCTCAATTTAATATAATGAATATTTGATATCTCTATGAAATCATAACCTACTCTATCATTCCTGTAAAGTATTTTTTTATCTATAGGGTCTATACTCAAACTTTCATTTAGATAATGTATTTCATACTTTATCTGAAGCCTTGGGTGATCTTCAATATATTTTTTAAATTTCCCAGGACTTGTAAGTTTGGTTTCAGTTATATTAACATCTAAATTTAGATTCTCTATTTTTGAAACTATACAATCTACTAATTTTAATTCCATTTGTTGAATTTCTTCTGAAAGATTTTTTATATCATCCTTCATTAAAAATCCTTAGTGATATATTTTATCCAAACCTTTGACGGATAGTCATGGTTATCGTAAAATTTTCTAAAATATAACCTATCCCCTTGAACATAAACATTCTCCACTGGAGTTTGATCTTCATCGTCCAAAAAAACTTCCACAACATATTGATTTAATATTTTAAAGGGTAAAACTACTGTTTCATCTTGGTCAACATATCTATCAATCAATATAATAGGTTTCATATTATTATTTAGGGGTGGGAATATCCCACCCCATATGAGTTTTACTGTGATAGTTGTTCAAATAACGCTAAAGCATCATCAGGGTCAGAAACTACTTCTTCAGTAGAATCAGCAACTTGGGATACTTGAACATTATCAATATCAACTACCTGAGTTGAGTCATTAGTTTTTACTGGTGCTTGATTTCTCGCCAAAACTTTATCAAGTCTTGCTTTCAATTGATCGTAAGTCTTAAAAGAATCAGCAGAAGTGAAATCTGTTAACGGTTTTATTTCATTATAAATTTTTTCTAGAAAGTCTTCATCATCATGAAGTGAAGAAGTTCTATCAAAAGCAGAATCATCATAGTTTAGATAGTCACCTTTCATTTTCATTCTGATTTTAAAATTAGCACCCGACCACATATCAAATGGATCAATTGCATCTTCATCTTCAAACTTAGGTGAGATTGCCTCTGTAATCTTGTTAAAGATGGTTGTACCAAACTTATACAAGAAAGTTTTTCCTTCATTCTGAGGATTCGCAGGATCTTTTACAACATAGATGTTTGCATAATAGGAAACATTCCTTTTCTGCTTTCTACCTTGCGCCTTTAATGCCTCATCACCAGAATTATATAGAGTCCCATTGAACTCATATACTGGGTCTTTCTGACCAATAGTAGTCAAGGACTTTTCAATATACCATCCACCTGGCCCTTGAAAATAGTGAGAGAAAACTTTCACCCAAGGAAGTTCATCACTATCTTTAGATGGAAGGAATCGGATAACTGCTGAACCAACTCCAGCATCTTGGTCGAATACAGGCTTCCAATACTCTTCTTCAGTATTTCCACCTTTAGTTGATAAACCTTCTAACTGCGTTTTCAGTTTATCAAAATTACTTTTTCGTTTTTTCTTTAGGTTTGCAAAACTCATAAATATACTCCTAATAAATTTAAGTCATTATTATTATAACTTAAAATTGTAAAATAGTCAATACTAAACAAAAACTTTTTTTAATATTTCTTTGTATTTTTCTTTTGAAATAGTCAGGAACGGTTTATACTTCTTTATTTTGAAGTGTAAATCTTTCCACATAAAATCATTTTCCATGCTCTTATCCCAGTGCTGGAAATATCCTAAAACAATATCAATAACAATTAAAGTTTCCAAATTTATATCTTCTTTAATATAATGCTTTAATATCAAAGGATGTGATTTAGATTTAACCCCATTTTTAATAACTGTACATTTAAACATATCATTAAAAGGGACATCCAAATCTTTTAGAAAATTTAAATCTTGCTCAAAGTAATAAGGTAATGACGTCATTTTAGATTTCCATTGATCGTAAATCTTTTCATTTTCAACTCCAATGAACTGATCCAATCTCCAATCATTTTTATCATGATAAGTAAACATACATACAAGGAAGTTTGCGAATTCATCTCCATACTTTTTCTCAAGTCTGAAAATAAAGTTCTTCCCTCTTTTCTTCATTACATTGCCAAACTTTGCAGTCTTACCCCTATACTTAAAAAAATCGTAATTTGTAGTAAAGTGTAATCTGATAGAATGGTATATCTTGAAATACTTTTCAAGATTCTTGTATTTATTTTGTTCAATCATACAGGAAGTTTAGAACTCTTTTTAATAAAGTTTAAACTCTTTGCTTCCATTTCCAACTTACTCTTTAGGTTTGGGGATACTAATTTAGATACCCTGTCTGGCTCTAGTCCTGTATCTTCACAGTATTCTAGAATGGCTTCCAACCATCCGATGTCATACTTGTAAACTCGGTCTTCAATTTCTTGGAAGAAATCTTCCATATTTTCCTGTAATGTTTTGTTTTGTCTCATTTTACCTCATTTTTCAAAAAAAGATTGTAGTGTATTTGCCTCAGGGGCAACATTATAATTAGATATAAGAAGTTCCGACTTCTTATTGTTTTTCCTATGAACCATTGAATATTGTAAAAGAAATTCCCTTTGATAAAAATTCTTATATCTTTCAACTATCCAATCATTCACATTATATGTTATCATAAATTTGTGTTTACATTCTTCAACATCTTTAGCAAATCTTATATGGCAGAAATTTGAATGCATCTTCCTATCTGTTCCATATAGAAATGATTTTATATCATATGGAGGGTCAAGAAAAACAAAAACATCTTTCCCTTCCTCCTTCATCAATTCGGAGTAATCAAGATTTGTTATTTTCCAGTTCTGTATTATTCTAGAATATGCTGGAAGTTTTTTGATTCCGACTTGAGAAAAGTTTCCCTTTGATGCTTGGACTGAGAATGTAGAGTTTTCTGTAAGTCCTGAATATGAGCATTTATTTAGAATAAAAAAGGAAACTGCTTGATCAACCCCTTCAGATTTAGATATCTTCCTTTTATGATCGTCAAAAAGTTTTCTTGCTTCTTTATCATCACCTTCAACACTCTTCTTAATTTCTAAGAGTTTATCCGAAAGTTCTTGACCATTATCTCGTAATTGTGTCCAGAAGTTATACAGATATACATATTTGTCATTAACCCACACAGGCATATCTGGAAAGTTTTGAGATACTAATAAGGCAACTGAACCTCCACCAATGAAAGGTTCTCTATATTCCTTCATACCTGCAGGAAACCAAGGGGCAAGAGTTTTTAATGCTTTTGATTTACCGCCTGGATATCTCAGACAAGTCTTGTATGGATATTGTTTCATATTACACCCTTAGGATCGATTATAATACTCTTTAATACGTTTGTCAAGTTTTTTAATATAATCCTTAACGTTTTTTTCAAACACCTGTATTTGCCCGTCACGAACGCATACAAGGATTCTTATATTTTCTATCAATCTACCAGTTCTTTCATAGAAGGCATAGGAATAGAATGTTGCCTGTAAAAAGTAATCTTCAATCCATTCTTCTTTTTTAGGTTTCTTTGCATTCTTGAAATCAATAATAGCAGGAACTCCATCAAACTCAGCAATACAATCCACTCTTCCAGCAATCTTCAAGTTATCTGAATAAAGAGCAGTTTCCAAAGCAATCACATTATCAATTCTATCCAAAAGATTCCTAAAACTCTTGAACATCCATTTATCCATATTAGATAAGTTTGAAAAGTCTTCTTTTGTCATTTCGTTTTTTAGGTATTTTTCAGAGTTATCGTGTAATGCGTTTCCAATTTCCCTAGCAACTCTGGATATTCTCTCTGCTTCTTCTTCACCAACTCTTTTCTTCCATGCTTCTATTGCTGGATTTCCTTTTGCTGATAATACTGTTGTGATTGAAGGATAAGAATTACCAGATGGGGTTAAATACTTGCGTCCACTATCTGTGGTTTTAGAGTTTAAATCAGAATACCCTAATTCAACACTCTGGTGTTTAAATATCTTCATACTTTAATTATAAACTATTTTTTAAAGAAAGTCAATACTTTTTTAAAATTTATTTGATTTTTTTTCAAAGAATCTCATTGTGGATATAAATACAAACGCACAAAATGTCCAACCAACTATAAGAATAACTAAAAGTGACCATTTTATTAAATCAACAATAAAGACAGTTGCATCTACTAAAACTTTAGCTAAACATTCTAATGCTTTTTTGACTTTATAAATTCTTTCCATTTTAAAATAATTTTATTTTATCCAAAAAACCTTCTGATCCTTGTTGATCTTCAAATTGTTCTTCATAGTGTTCTGTGTTATCTCTCCAGAACTCCGTATACTCGTCTGGTAAATCGTTTTTAGCAAGGATATATTCTCTCACCAACCCAGACCTTACAATATCATTTTGGTCAAACTCAATCATACAAAAAGATTTCATCTTGTAGAGAATGTCCATGAATTCGGTTATCCCAGACTTCCTCCCTAAATCCGATTGATTGAAATCACCGCAGAAAAGTAGTCTACAATTATTCCCAGACCTTGTGATGATCGAATCCAATTCATGGAAGGTCATATTTTGACATTCATCAACAATAACAATTGCATTCTCAAAAGTCAACCCTCTAACAAAAGAAGTAGTTGCAAATTCAATTTTACCAGCATCTTTCAAATCTTCATAAGCATTTTTATTGATGAATAACTCTGTACAGATATTACTGTATGGCATTTCATACACATTTGTCTTCTCTTCAATACTTCCTGGTAAGAATCCAATATCCCTTGTCGGAACTACT
>VTLG01001011.1_pt1 | contig 21465 bp, 25 predicted proteins | sample 4694571 | NCBI WGS metagenome assembly VTLG01 (sample SAMN12604809, study PRJNA352737) | marine metagenome | biome: ENVO:00000447; feature: ENVO:00000209|ENVO:00000569|ENVO:01000036; material: ENVO:00002151; isolation source: viral sequences binned using virsorter ... | reverse complement strand
TATTCCACCATCCTGTTGTACTTATATTTTTCACCATAACCCACGCAGGTTTGAATCCTGTATAGATAAATGTTCCATCTGCATTACCATTACCTACATATGTACCAAACTTAGAGTAGCCTTGTATAGATGTCCAAGCATAACAAACATAATCTGTACTTGCTTTACTAACTCCATCATTAGACCCTAATGTAATAACAGTTGATGTCGGTGCTGTATCATTCCATCTAGTATTAATATCAGTAGTAGCAAGAGTATCTTGTAAATTTAAATAGTCTGTTTCTGGTTCAGAAGTGTTTTTATGATGATAAACAGTCCACCTATTAACTTCCTCTCTATTTTTTACGATTACCATATGAGGAACAACACCTAATCCGTGACCTATAGAATCTGCCGCCGTTCCTGTTCCCTCATAAGTCATTATGGAAAATCCTGCGGTTGTGTTAGCTTGAATTGTTGTATCTATATTTGTTCCAGATGTATTTGTTGATGTCGTTCCGCCATTAGCTTTCCATTGCCAACAAACATAGGTATTAGTATTAGTGTTTGGATTTCCATCATCACCTAGAGTAAATCCATCACTATTAATTGCAGTTAATCTATCATTTGGACTATCTGTATCTTCTGCATCAGTACCATTAGTGCGTAAAGAATTAGCTATTCCTCTATTTGAATCAAAAACTTGATGAATTTGTGTATCATTTCTGCATTTAAACCAAAGTAAATCTGGTTGTAAATCAGAATTACCATCATTGGTTATAGAATATCCATCACTACCATTACCTGTATATAAAGCTGTCTGAAAATATGCTGAAGGGTCGTCTATTGTTGTATAAGCCATTATCCGTACTCCGCTAGGTTCTTGGTGCATATTGCATAATACCCACTAGGTGGTGCATACTCAAAAGCTCCATATCCATTGGCATCGGCGGCATCTGACGAATTTGCATAAGCTGGATTGCCAAAGTTTGCTTCAGCAGTTGAAATTGTTGCTGATGATGTATTTCCAGAATGTTGAAAATGATATGCTTCACCAGAACCTAAAGCTGTTATGCTAATTGCTCCTGTTCCTGTAGCACCAGTTGTTGGGTCACCACTATTTTGCCAAGTTCCATTTTTAGCAAAATATAATTTATTATTATCTAAATCCAATGCAATACTAATAATATCATTATCATCATACACATCACCATAAGCTGTATCACTACCACTATTTCTATATTGACCATTATAACTATTATAAGACCATTGATGAGCCTGATTTCCACCTTGATAATGATTTCGTACATCTTCTGCAGGATTAGATGTAATGCCAACTGTTGTACGCCCATTTCCATAAGAACTATCGTCAATAGTTACTTTAAATTCGCAATACCATTTTCCATTAGACATTCCTATAGTTGTCGCACCACCAAAATTTGTATTACCACTCACAGCCGCTGTTACTGATTTTGTATTTCCTTCGGAATAAACTGCGGGGCTTGCTGTAGGAGCATATAATGGATTAAAAGTAGCAAAATTATTCGTTGGCGTGTCTGTTGTTTGGTCGGTTGCGACTAGATTAGTTACTGCCATATGATTATCATTACCGCTTGTATCCGCACCCAATCCGCTAGAATCAGTTCCTGTACCTGATTGTTTAAATTCTAAATAAAGTCCATTAGTACCAAAGGTTACATCACCCTTAAAAGCTTTTGGTTTCCATATTCCACTGTCCTCATCTGTTTCTGCAAAGGTACCCGGAGCATAAGATGTTCCATCTATATAAGCAACATCAGCCATATAACCATCCCAATATCCTCCACCTCCTATATTTGCTCCACCAAAATAAATACTTGAACCAGTAGCGTTAAAATAATCATCATTTTGGTCTGGGTCAGTTGTATGTGTCAACTTACTAGATATGTCTTCACCATTTATATAGAATCTAGCCCTACTGGCAGCAACTGCTTGAGAACTGTCCATTCTCATAACAACATGATACCAAGCAGCACTATCTCTCTGTCTGAAACCGCCGGGAGCACCCCATCTTATTCTATAAGCATTGGCAACTCCATCATAGGCATTAAAAGCAATTCTACCGTAGCCAATATGTGGATTAAAGGTAGTATTGCTGCCTGCTTCTCCTGTTAGTGTTTTGCCAATTTCGCAAAAAGTAGTATTAGAATCGTTGTAGACTATTTTAAGCCACATTGATATTGTAAATATATCAGTATTTGGAGAGCTTAATGCATCTGATAAATATGCACTATCTCCCTTTTCAATTCGTAAGGAATTTTCTATATCATATCCTGTATCCGCCGCTGAATTAGCTCCACCTACTAAAAATACCATATATTAAGCTCTTGTTAAGTTAAGGTTTCTTCCAACTTCTATCCAATGTGAATTGTGATATCTAAAGGTAAATAAATCACTCTTGCCACCAGTCGTAGTAGCTGTAGGGGCAGTACCCCCTGTAAACTCAAATACAGCGTTCCAAGCAATCGTCCTTGAACCTGTTCCATCCTGTATACAAAGAATAGAAATATACTGTCCTGTTGTAGGATTACTTGGTGCATCAAAGGTTACATTGGCTGTCAATGTCACTTGTGCAACTGGAGATGCTCGTACATCCCAATCCTGCGTAGCGTCAAATGACAGTGTATCTTCCTCTAAATATACACCACCTGTTATTTTTGTTAAATTGTTAGCATCGGCTGATAATACTTTTGATGCTGCCGTTGTTCCTAGTGTTGCAAGGTCACTGTAATTTAATTCTGCCGCAGTAGCTGAAACATTTGTTCCGCCTATATCAAGAGTAACCATTTGAACTTCACCTGCAAAATTTGCTAGTGAACTTGTAATTGTAGCATGGGGTGTAAGTGTTAAATGAGTTACAAAAGTTCCTGCTGAAGCAATATCATTACCAAGGGTAATAGTACCACCATCAGCAACATTTAATTTCCATTCATCTCCTGCATCATCACCTTCATCAGCCATTAAAGTAATAGCTAGTCCGGCACCTTCAGTTGCTGCAATTTTTAAAGAGTCAGTTGTTGTTTCATCATATCCTACAAGAACATTTTGGTCTGAGCCAAATTGAATGTATTTGTCATCGGCTATATAAAAATCACCCCATTCTAAAGAGGTTGTTCCAATATCTGCTCCTCCTGAAGCATCCGGTACGAGTGAAGTTTCTGCTGTAAATGTGTTAGTTCGTATTCCAGAAGTACCATTATCAATTGCTCCAAAACCTGAAGTTATTGAGCCTGAGTCCAATGCTCCGGTTGTAACTATATTACCACCTCCAACATTATGACTTGCAAAATAAGTTGATACTGTATCAACATTGGTCATACGCATTGTACCATCATCATTGATGAGTATACCATCACCACTTGCTACAGCAGTTGTACCACGAGAAGTAACGCCGTCTATTAAGTTTAATTCAGTAGTAGTTACAGTAGCACCATCAAGAATTTCCAATTCTGTTTCTGATATTCCCGCACTGCCTATTGTTACAGTTCCTGCGAATGTTACATTGGCACCACTGAATGTCATAGCAGTAGTTGGAGTTGAACCTGATTTAATTATAAGCTCTCCGCCAGATTGCGTTAAGCTACCATAAACTGTTCCGTCATCTTTTAGTGTTACATCGGCACCTCCTGCATCAAGAACAATGTCTCCTGCGGAATCCAATGTTACTGTTGTACCATCTGCTTCAAATGTTCCATCAGCAGTTATAGTTATATTCGCTGCTGCTGCTGCTGCATCTGTTGTTACTATACTTAATGTACCATTTGTTCCGGCAGTTAATACTGCTGTATCACTACTTGAACCTGTCATGGTTACAACTTTGCCGTCTATGGCAACGTCATCTACAGTGAGAGCCGTTAAAGTTCCAAGACTTGTTATATTTGATTGTGCGGCTCCTGTAACTGTAGCTGCAGTACCAGAAGCATTTCCTGTTAAAGCACCTACAAAAGCAGTAGATGTAATTGAAGTTGCTCCTGTGACTACCCCTGCATCTATACTAATTGTACCATCTAATAAAATTGCTGAACCAGAAGCAGGTTCAATATTTATTGCTGCTCCTGAATCTAAAGTTAATACACCTGCTGAATCAATATCTACTGTACCATCAGCCGTTATCTGAATATTGGCTGCTGCTGCTGCCGCATCGGTTGTAGTTATATCTAATGTACCATTTGTTCCTGCTGTTAATACAACCGTATCACTGGCTGAACCAGTCATAGTTACAACCTTGCCATTTATGGCAACATCGTCTACAGTTAAAGCTGTTAAAGTTCCTAATGAAGTTATATTTGTTTGTGCTGCTGTAGATAAAGTACCTGCAAAAGCACTAGTTGCCGTAATTGTTGTTCCTTGTACAGCACCTGTTGAAGTAATAGCACCAGAGCCAACCGTTCCCGCTAAAGTTACATTCGCACCACTAAAGGTTGCCGCAGTAGTTGTTCCTGATTTAATTATAAGATTACCAGATGAATTATCTAAACTTCCAAAAGTTGTTCCGGCATCTTTTAAGAATATTGTATCACCGGCAGCATCAAGTATAATATCACCAGATGAATCCAGTGTAATATCTGTTCCGTCATTTGTAATTGTATCTAGGGCAATGCTTCCAATATTTGTAATATTGGCATCACTCATATCAAAACTTCCCGTTACATCTAAATCTCCACCTATGGATAAGTTTCCTGCAACTGTTGCATTAGCACCACTAAAAGTTACTGCTGTAGTCGGAGTAGAACCAGATTTAATTAATAGTTCTCCTCCTGATTGTGTTAAGCTACCAAAAGTCGTTCCATCATCCTTCAATGTTACATCAGCACCGCCTACATCCAAAATGATATCTGCCGCAGCATCCACTGTTACATTATTGGATGTTGCAATAGTTAGATTTGTACCATCACCTTCAATCTTTTCACCATCATCACCGAATGTTACTCCAACTCCAGAAGGTATATTTACATCCGAAGTTGCCGTTAAATTAATATCAGCACCTGATGTTACTGTTAAATCTGTACTATTTCCTTCAATCTTTTCGCCTGTACCAAATGTTATTCCAACATCGGCAGGTATTACAACATCAGCCGTAGCTGTAAGTTTAATATTGTTTCCTGTAATGGTTAAATCTGTTCCGTCACCTTCTATTTTTTCCCCATCATTACCAAAGGTCATTCCAATATTGGCAGGAATGTTTATATCAGCACCAGAAGTTAAGTATAAATCTGTTCCGTCACCATAAATATATTCACCGCCTTCATCATAAAGATATAATCTTTTAGAACTGTCTATTACAACATCATCGGCAAATTTAAAGTGGTCTTCATCTTCCATCCAATATAAAACACCATCAGATGTTTCACCATCAAATGTCATTGTAATGTCTGTTCCTGCTGTACCTGCTCCAAATGTAAGTGTATTTCCAAGTAACTTAGTTACTGGGCCACCTTCTGCAGCAGTTCCATCATGTGTATGACCTGTACTAACAGCAAATGCCGCTAATATCTGGTCAAATTCATCATTAAAGTGGGCTGCCTCAATCGTTGAGCCATCTACAATGTCGCCACTACTTTGTCTTGTATAGGTCGCTCCCATTATCGTCTTCCTCCATTTACGTATTCCATTTCATATCCTTTTAAAGATAAAGGTGTTTTACTACTTGAATCATTTAATTTTAATGCCACTACAAATCCAGACCCTTCAACTGAATGTCTTGCCAAAGGTATTCCTGATTCTGCTGCATAAATTGCTGTTCCATATACACCACTTCCATAAAAATTTTGTCCTCCTCCTTCTGTTAATGAATAAGCAGATGGTTGAGGTGTACTTGTATCTTCAAAATTATATCGTAATTGAAATGTTTGATTGCTTGTATCAATAGTATCATTAGCTTCATAATTTAATAATACTCGTTGCATAGTTTTTCGTATACCGGGGTCACCTAATGCTAAATCTGGTGAACGATAAAATGAAGATATACTTGCTGTTGTTGATGAGTATGTCCATACATTTCCTGACTCCATATTATACACATATCCATCATATCCTCCATAAACTGTTGTCTCTGTATTACTAATTAAATCTGTATCACAACAAGCAGGTTTAATACCTTTTAAGTCTGCATATTCAAATCCTAATGTACCAGTTTCAGGATTTGTTTTTAATACAGCAATAATTCCTTTAGAACTAGTTTCAACAGTTTGGGTTACAGGATAAAATAATCTATATTGTGATTTATCTCCTATAACAGTTGATGTTATATTATCATATCCAATATCAGAAATACGTGCTTGTATTTGTTTTGAGACGGTACCTAATTCTACATCACCAATTCTTTCTGTACCGGCAATAGTTCTAAAACCATCTTTAGCTAAAAAAATTAAATCCCCACCAAGCTCTTGTATAGAATGATGAGATATTGTTCCTACATCTTTTGCAACTTCCGCTTTAGCAAAATCACTTGAACTTGTTCCAGTTATTTTAAAAATACTGTCTTCACAAAATACAAATAATGTATCACGGAATACTTTCATTCCAGTGATAACATCACCAATAATAATAGTTCCACCACCAGTATCAAAATCATCTTCTGTATAAGGCCCTGAAAATTTTAATGTTGATGTTGCATCTGACATACCTCCATACCACATATGATTAGCAAATGATTTTACATATTTAGGATTTGTTGGTGCTGTTCCTCCACCAGTAGCATTTATAATATCTTCCGTATAACTTGTATTTAATGTAAATGCTGCTGCTGAACCAGTGGCAATAATTATCTTGTTATTACCATCAAAATTAAATTTATCAAAATCATATGTATAAGTTGAACCTTTACTTGTTGCCCGTGAAGTCCATGAACCACTTGTTGTTCCACTATAAACTGTCCCCCCTCGTCCTGCTATAATAATATCATTAAATATAGCAACCATCATTAATCTTTCTGTTGATGATGATACTTGAGTTACAATAGTAGAATTAAATTTTGCTGTTCCTTTTAGTTTTCTGTATCCACCTTCTATATCTGGTTCAAAATTTTGTAAAGCTAGTGCTTCTCCCGGTTTCATTGTAAAAACATCTCTATTTAATACAAGACCACCAAAACAACTAACAACTGTTGGTGCTATTTGTGACGTATTTGGCATTATATACTAACCCTTAAGTTAACTCTTTCATCACGCATATATTCTGGTTTTGAAACTAAATCTGTTCGTAATCTTTTTAACCCTTCTTCAAATTCTCTATTTGCAATCATTGCATGTTCAGGGTCAGAACGAAGATTGTAAGAATAATAACTTGCTCGTGAAACAATTAAATCCGCATATCTGTCATCTAAATCTGGTGAATCACCATGAGCAGATAATTCGGTATGTTCTTTCCAATATTCAAAAACTATTCTATAATCACTTTTATCTGGAATAGGTGTTAATCCTAATTTTCCACTTTGAGTTTTATAAACATAACGTGGTTCTGCATAAATATCACTATTATTTGATAAATCCCTTTCAGAAAATCGTCTTACCCAATCATCATAAGATACATATTTTAATCTTTGCGGGCCAATATTTCTAGATATACGAACATAATCAATATCCATATTTGTTGCCGTAGATGGATTATTTAAAGTTACATAACTTGTTTGAACAGTTGCTGTAAAAGTTGTATCTAATACTTTTCCCTCACCAAAATTCTCTACTGTTAATGTTGTGCTTAAATTCTGAGTTCCTTCTGCTGCAGTACCTACTTGTACTTTTAATGCCTGTCCTGTACTTTCAGAATCAAATGCTTTTACTTGTATTCTATATTCCGCATCTTTTGTTGTAGAAAATGATTGATACGCAGCATAATCATTTAATCGCATTCTTCCATTTCCTCCACTATTATAGGCACCACTTCCTGCACCTGCAATGGTAGTCCAACTACTTATATCGGAAGTAAATTCTCCATTTGTTAATAATTCATTTGGTTTTAAATAAACTGTATCCCAATCTATTTTACGCCATTGCAAATCACCAGATACTGGTGAATTAGCTGTAGGTAAAGCATATTCTCTCTGTCCTGCATTTGTTATATGATATGTTTCTTTATGAAGACTTGGAAGTTCTTCTAGTTCATTATATACATCATGCAATCCACGATTAACAAAATTTTTAACTGCAGTTTGAATTCCACGACTGCTGCTAAAATTAGAAGAAGTCATTTCTACTTCATTCAGTGCATTTAAAACTCTATTAGATAATACTAAATATGTTGCCATTATACTCCCAAACCTATGCTATTTAATTCTTTCTTTTTTTTTAATTGACTTTCAAATGCTTCCATTTCTAAACAAAATGTTTCTATATAAACTGTATTTCCTCTTTGCATTTCAAAATTAGCAATTTGATTTTCTGCTATTATTTTTCTTTCTTCACATTCTTCTTTTTCTAAAAATCCCCCAAATCCCTTGTAAGAAATTGCAGGAAAATTTGGATAAGACATTAATGCTACTAAAAACCATACTTTAATCATTTAAACTCGTTATGTGGGGCAATAAGCCCCACGTTATTTAATTTATTTTAATTTGTCGAGGTTGCTTTTCTTTTGGTAAATCTTGTACCAATAATATATTTAGCATCCCGTCTTTTAGTTTAGCATCCTTGACATTCATATATTCAGATAATTTAAATGATTGCTTGAATGTTCTCTCCGCTATACCTTTATAAAGATATTCTTTTTCTGAAGAAGAATTTTCCCCTTCAATTACTAGAGTACTTTCTTTTTGAGTTACAGAAATATCCTTTTCAGAAAATCCTGCTACTGCAAAAGTTAATTTATACTCACAGTCACCTACCTTTTCAATATTATAGGGTGGGTAACTGCTTGGGCGAAAGTCAGCTATATCATTAAATAAGCTGTCAAACCCCACCGTCATTGCCCGAAATGGGCTTAAGTCTAGTCTTGTCATTATTTGCCTCCTTATTAAGCAAGGTTAATATTGTATCTAATTTATTTTCTATACTAGATACTCGTTTCTCAAGTTCAGCATTATTGCCTGAATTATTCGAAACAATTCTTTGTCCCCCTCTCTGGGTGCTCGTCAAATCGTAAGTTGTCATGTATATCCTAAATAATCTTGACGTTTATAAAAAGGGGGCATAAAGCCCCCTAATATTATATTAATTTTATGACCCAGTGTCGTGTTGAGCATCAGACTGTCTGTCTGTTTCATCCACGCCTGAGATATCACAGAGTACTGCCCAAACACGGATTTTACCCGCAGTTGAAGCAGCCCCTGCCATTAACGCATCAATAGTATCTGCAACTTTACAAGTAAGCATAGGTGCTGCGTCAGCAACATCCCTACCTGCATAGCTAGCACCTGTAGCATCATAAGCATCTACGAAAGCATCGGGGTCAGAAAACCCTGCTGTACTTCCTGTGATACCAATATCGATAACTACAGAACTTGAACAAGCTGTTAGTACTTCTACACCTGCCGCCATTACTAGCGTTTCTGCAGGTACATCAATACATTGCAACACATCATTTTGTGCTGAACCTGCAGCACTATTAATTTGGGATACATCAATTGTATTTTCCACGAGGTAAGGTGTTCTTACTCCGGGGTTATATCTTCCGGGACGATTTACACCACCCGGCCCTGTTACGTCATACGTTGCCATAGTTCTATCCTCCCTTAGTCAATTAATACGTGTCTCGCCATAAGTCCTGCCGAACGCAGTACTTTTCTTCCAAACACGTGTAACCCTCTAACTACGTCTGCAAAAGAATCTGGGTCTCTAATGACTTCTGTTTTTGCAATTGCGTTAGCAGTTGCTGTAGAACTCATATGTCCCCATAAAACTTTATAATAGTTAGATGTTGTTGAAGCTGCAAAGTTATTCGTCATATAACATTTGAAGCCTTGAATTTGCCCATCTGTGACTCTGCCATTTCTTAATTCAGATTTAGCATCGCCAGTAACAGATGCATCCATAAGTTTCGCTGAAGCTTGAGCAAGTTGCTCATACCATTCAGGTGAACCTAGGAACCATCTATTTTCAGTTGGAACGTCCGCACCGTGTAGTCTCTTGGAACTATTAGCCATAACATTTAAAGGGTCAGTTTCACCTGTACCGAATCCAATGTCATATGGGCTAGTTGTACCACCATCAGTATTGATGGTTGTACCTGCTCCAGAAACCATAGCTGCGATGACGTTTGCGTCATAAGAATCTTTTAGAGCGTATGCTCCAGAAGATGTAGCCAAAGACTCCCAGTTCACATGAGATTGTCTTTCTTCAATATCGTCAACTTTAAAAGCAAACGCATTAGCTTGGTCTACTACGAGTTGAAGTTGGTCATCTGCTAAATTTTGAATAGCAATATGCCCACCTCTAACGTAAGAGTTTACACTAATTGTTGGCTCTTTGATAATGTTAACTGTATCTCCGAAATTTTCAATCTCACCTGCATAGTCAGTATTAGTAATATCTTCTACGACTGATGCAGTTCTAAAGAACTTTTGGACTTTTTGGCTGTATATTACCGGTAACCAATTACCCGAAGGTAAGTTAGTATAGCCGGAACCTTTTGCTACTGCCATAGTATTAGTCCTCCTATAGACTGTTAAGATTAACTACGAATTCTACCTTCCTGTCTAGCTAAATCAATTTCCTTTTCCATTTTTGCAAATTGTTGAGGTCTTAATTTTGATATTTCAGAAACACTCCAGATTTTTTTATCCCCAGTTTCCATATCTCTTTTAGAAGTAGAAGTAACTGCTTTAGAAGCTTCTTTTTTGTTAACACCTGCCTTTTTAGTAATTCCCGCATCTAATTTATATAAATCAATTGCACGAGCCGCTAAAGTAGCATTTGACGTGTTATCATATAGCCAACTTTGAATAGTAGAATCTTGTTTTGCAACCCAATTATGAAAATTTTCATCAGCTCTAATATCATTAAAATCTGGATGAAGTTGTGATAATTGAACTTCAGCTTTTTCTTTATTGACATTTGCTTGAGCTGTTTCTAAATCTTGTAATTTAGTTTGCACTTGTTTGGCTTTTTCATCCGCTTTTGTATGGGCTATAGTTTCTATAACATCATATACATCTGGGTATTTAGTTCGCCAAGCATCAATTTCCTCTTTCGTTTTTGGTAATTGAATCTTTTCAGCATTCTTTTCTAACTGAGTTTTAAACCGGGATACTTCATCCTTATGCTTATTTACAGTAGAATCGTAATGGCGTTTAAGGTCATCATAACGTTTCTTAAACACCTTCTCTTCAGCATTAACAGGGCGTTCTTCTGGAGTGGCTGCATTTTCTGTAGCAGTGTCCTCTGAATCGGTAGCTGTATCGTCTGTTTTAACCTCACGTTTGTAAGGTATTCTAGGCTCGAGAAGAGCCTTTTCCTGAGATTCTTCTTGAATCTCTTCTTTTTTATTTTCTTCCATTTTATCCTCCTTGATTGGTGCTGTTGGAAAACAGGTGGCCTAGAGTCGCATTGGGGCTATGACTATGCAGTCATAGGTGGCCTATCCATTGTTGTTTGTGTTGGTGTTGGTGCTCCCAAACCACTAGGTGGTATTGGGGGAGCTTCCGCCATTGCCGTTTCTGGCATTGGCTCTGTAACAGGAGCTTGAGCGTTAGCTGTCATATCCTGTACAAACTGTTGCATAGATTCTTCAGGTGTACTACCCGGATATCTTGCTGTAATTATTGAAATTGGTATTACTATTACTGGTTCTGTTGGCCCTCTATCAGCCACAGGGGTAATATCAATACCTTTTGATTGTAATGCTTGTTTTACATCTTGTGTTAAATGCATGTCTAATACTGTATCATCTTGAGGAGCTGGTGCTCCTCCTGTAGGAGCTGGTGCTCCCATTGGTTGTCCCATAGGAGGTTGGCCTCCCATTGGAGCGTTTGGGTCGTTCATCATTCCATTTGCCATATTTTTCTCCTATAGTTGATACCCAGTTTTTTTAGGATTATAACTGGATGTTTTTTTTGGCCCACTTGGTTTTGTCATAACACCGCCGGGTTTTCCATGTGGCCCACTTTGTACGGATTTGTATGTTGGTTGTTTTGTTTGTTTTTTCTTTTCTGCTTTATATTTTTCTGTTTGGGTTTGAAATTTTTCTCTTTCTTTTGCTTTTTCGTATCTATCTTTTTGTTCGTTAAATTGTTCTTTTTCTTGTTGTTTTTGTGCTGTTTTAATTTGTTGTTGTTTTAATTTTTCTTTCTCACCAGCTATTCTTAACTGATGAAATTCATTTTTTCTTTTTTCATTTTCTGCTACAGTATCAATACCCCCTATTGGAACTGCACCTGATTTTACTGTTGAATGTAATTTTGGTTCTGTTAATTTTTGAAATCCTGTAGTTGTATCCCCTTTTTGAAATATAGTATTTATATAATTTGTCCATGAACTAACATAGTCTGGGGAACCGAACGTGCCAGTAGATGGAAAAGTTTGAGTACCTAAAAGATGAGTTGCAGGAGTAGTAAATCCTGTGTATTTCCCCGGACGATTCCAATCTGTAGTTCCTCCTTCATAATTATATGTAGCAAATGTATTCGGAACATTAGATATTTCCATTTGTGGGGTATAAACCATATCCCCTTTGTTATTCAGAGTTACCTCGGCATTAATTGCACCCATTCGCTGTAAATCATGTACAATTTTATTTACTTTTGATTGATGGCCTAACATATTAGCTATTCCTTGATAAATAGTACCGGGTTCTTTTGTTACATCTTTTTTAAAAATTAATTTACCATCTACTACTTCAGTAAAACCTCTGTCATCCAAGTTATCTATATAATTTTGCAAACCTGTCTTTCCTGCACCTTCTCCACTTGTAATTACTGTATTTGCATTTGCAATCCAAGTTTCTTTTGTTGCATTAGATGGAATATGTAATCCGGGTTGGTCTGGTTCAGTTCTACCAGTAGGTTCTCCTGCGTAAGCAGGTGCCCTATAATTTGGGTCTGGTAAACATTGTTTTAATGTTTCATCATAGATATATCCGGGTGGACATACTGTACTGTTATCTTGTTCTTGGTCGTCTTGGTCTGGTGGTGTATATTCAAATTCCGGGTCTGGTGATGTAAATCCAGACCAACTATTTGTTGAACCAGATGGATACTCATAATCTACATTTTGATAACTCCATGAATCATTGGCTTCATCATATGTTAATTGTAAGTTTGTTCCTGTTGTCATTTAATTCTTTTAAGTTGCTCCCGTAGTGCCATTAGTTCTCTGAGTGAAGCCAGCTTCCCCTGATTGCGGTACACCTCCAACTCCGATGTTGCCACCTCCAGCACCCGTGATGTCTTGAGAATTCGCTCCTGCAGGAGCTGCTCCACCTTGAGCCATACCGGATTGCTGATTATTGCCTTGATTTCCTTGATTTCCATTTGCCATCCCCATTATTTTTGCAAAAATTGCTGCCCTTTCCGGGTCATTAATTAATTTTTCTGGTTCTATATCAAGTGACTTTGCTATTTCCGCTAATACGGAATGCCATTTAACAAATGGTGCAAGATTTTGATTAGAAGCAGTCTGTAAGAAAGTCATCAATCGTTGAGACCTTACTTCTTTTTGCATTAATGACGAAGTACCTCGTGCTGTTACATCTAGGTCGCCTCGAATTTCTGGGGTATCCTCATTAAATTGCATATTCCAAGCAAACATAGATTCGCCTAGAGGTCGTAATAAATAATCATCAATATTTTTTACTACTGTTTTTATACTAAGAGCTGCCGCTCCCATTAACATAGACATACCTGCCGCAGTTCTTGTTGTTGACTGCACGCCTGTCGTTCCATGTGAATAAGACGGTATTCCTGTAGATTCATCAGCTAATTGCCTGAACCTATCAAACATCATTAAATTTTCATTTGCCGTATTTGGAAATTTAACACCATGAATAGCCTGTCCGGGTTGTCCACTTTGTCTTCTAAATATCTTGCCGGGAAATACTTTCATATCCTGACCCGGTACCAGCATTGTCTCATCAACGTCAAATACAAGATTACCAGCTAATGCCAAATTATCAATAGCCATTCTTGCATGACCATTCATAATTGTTTGGGCATCATCCATATTTTCCGGAATACCCACACCAAAAAACTGATATGGATTTATTTCATATGGACAAACCATATATGGTAATCTTGAAGGTGTAAAAGGATTAATAACTAATCGTAATATTTTTCCATTACATACCCAACAATTTACAGAAACTTCATCAAGTTCATCCATATCATCAGTTATGTCTAATCCTGCTTGTTCTGCTAGTGTCTTATCTAAGTATCCCCAAAATTCGAAAATTTCAAATCTATTTTTATCAAATTCATCTGTTGTTTCTCTATCTAATAAAGAACTCTCATATCCTCGAGCTTCATAATTTGCACCCATAGCTAAACATTCTCTTATAGCATTTTCCCTAAAGAAAGGACGATTCATTAAATCCCGAACTTGTGTTTTTGTATAATTATGTCTTTCTATTATATAATCTGCATCTTCAATTGTAACCGCATCTGGGTCTGGATAAAAATCCCAACAAGATACAGCTTCAATTCTAGGTACTAATTTTAATTTAGGAGTATATATATTTTCTCCTGTTTCACCATCTTTTTCCCATTTATGTGAAACTTTATCATAACTAAATGGGCCTTTAACAACACCTGTACCAAGTAGTGCCATTTCAAATAATGAATGACGAAATACTGATGTGGCACTTGATTCACCTAATTGGTCATGAATTAATTTTTCCATATTTTTTGCAGATATTTCTGCAGGATTAATTTGAGGTTCAGCTCTAGAATCTTTTGATGGGCCTTCTGTAAAATCAGCACCTTCGTATTCCTCTTTTAATCCACCTAATATGGAATCAATTGTAGCACCGGGTTGTAATTTATTACCATCTCCCGGAAATCCATAAGGACTTTCTGGTAATTGCTCTTCCTGACCTTGTGGTTGTTCTGATTTGGAAACATGAGCATATTCAGCAATATCTTCTGGTACAGTTGTAGGGTCAATTCCTAAAGGAAATTTACCACTGGAAAATAATACTTCAATAATTTGGCCATAAGCCGCCATTACTTTAGTTTTTGTTATTTTAACAAATACTTTTGATTTTTCACTTTCAGTAAATGCCATATCATTTCCATAGATTCCTCTATAGTTACGATATGCTCTTAACCATCTTTTTTCATCAAATTGTTTAGCATTTTCTGATGCCTGAAATTTTGTTTTAATTGTACCAGCTAAATTATTATACGCATCATCTTCTTTGGAATCATTAGAATCACCTAACGCTATAATTTGGTCTTCAGCCATTATTTTTAACTATTAAATGAGCCGTGCTTAATTTTTTCTTTTGACCATGAAGCAAGTTTTTCTTTTGGTGCCTTTCCTCCTGCTCCAGAAAATTCTCCCTGTTTGTATTTTTTCATTATACTCCCATCAAGTTTTTCATTTGCAGATTTTGGATAAGCAGCACCCATTTCACCATGCTTGTATTTTTTCATAATTGGTTGTGGCATTATTTCCTCCTAATAATTTTTTTCTTTAGCCATGTTCCAAAATGATTTCTGAACATGGTCATTTTTCTTGGTTGGATAATCTTTCGTTGCAATATCAACATCAGCTTCTCCGCCATGTGCTGATAAATTCAAGTTCTTTTTATCCTTTTTCTTTGGATAGGGCATACCAAGGTCACCCTGTTTATATTTGGTCATTATTGGTTGTGGCATTTAGCCCTCCTTTATTTTTTCTTTAAAATAATCCATTAACTTTGGATTATCTACAAAAACTGTTGTCAGTCCATTTGATAATGCATTTACCAAATGTTCCTCTTCTTTCTCACCCAATTCAATGTTCCATTGGTATATTATGGCGTGCATTATTTCATGCAATATTGTATTTGCATGAGAAACTCCTTTTTCGGTTGTTACATATCCTATAACACCTTCCTTGGAAAAGAACTGTCCTTGTGCTTCATTAGCACTGGCAACAGTTTGTTTCCATTCCTCTAATTTATATTCCTTATATCCTACTTTAATTTTATCAGGTATATACATTAATATCCAAATATACGGTCAGCAGGTTTAAACTGTTTTTCTTTTTGTGATTGTATAAAACTTTCATTATTATAAGCTTTAGGATGTAGAGGTCTTGACATTGCACCATAACGCAATGCATCATAGGCATGGTCTTCAACATTTGTATCTACATCTTCTGGATTATTTTTATCAACTGGAAGAAGAGGTAATGTTCTTAATAAATTTCGACAATTATTAAATATTTTTAATGAAGGTTCCTCTGTTCGTTCACTTATAGAAAAGCGTTTATGTAATTCTAATTTTCCATTAATACGACTTCGTGGTGACCTATCAGATGGTCTCCATCTACATCCTTCATGAATCATTGTTTCAGCAATGCTTGGGCCAATATCTCCACGTCTAGCCCATGTTGAAGAATCGAGTACACCATATCGTATATATTCATTTACTTCCATTTCTAATATTTTTTTTGCAAAAATATCTGCAGTCATTCTTTGTGTATAAAATTCTCTGTAGACCCACAAATTATTGTCAAAATCAATAGCAATCCATAAACAACAAGCAGGAGAAGAATAACCCCAGTCACAAGTACGAAACCGATGCCAATTACGAGGTATCTCAAATGGTTCAGTAACATGCTTGAGAGGGTCAAATTCCGGAAATGCAGAATTTTCAAATGCATTCCAGTCCCCTTCTAAAAATTGTTTACGTTGTACTTCTGGTAAAGATGATAACATAATAAGATAATCATCTGTCTGCGTTAAATAGGGATTATCATAAAGTTTAGCAGGAATAAATCTTCTTGTGATTTTCTTTTCTCCTGCCATTGTATCAACAATAACATCAAAAGGTTTACCCGGTTCAGACGGGTCAATAAACATATCTTTTACCCACCCAGAACCAATATTTCCGGGATTACCCGTTGCTCTCATAAAGACAGGTATTTCTGGGTCTACACTTCTTAGGGAGGAACGCAAAAAGTTATAAATCTCTGGAGTTGGGTATTGAGGTAATTCATCAACACCTATCCACGTATAAGATTGACCTTGGTAACGCAGAACATCCGTTAAATTTTCTGCATAACCAAATTCAATTCTGGCACCGGAAGGAAATCTCCATTCTTTTTCCTGCTCTCTCCATTTAGTACCCGGATACGCTCGTGAATATAATCTTTGAGAATGATTAATCATATCTCTAAGTTCCGGCATGGAACGTCTTAATAATAATGCCCTGTGATGTTGCTTATCACAATACCTAAGTGGGTCAACAAGCATGGCATATGATTTACCACCACCTCTTGCTCCACCATAAAATACTTCTCTTTCAGATGCTGCTAAGAAATTAGTTTGTGGGCCTTTATTAGGTTCAAAAACAATATTTTCTTTTACATGCTCTTGAATTGTTGATGCAAGAGTTTCTACTGTATCTGTTGTAAGAACTGCAGAGTCTTTTCCTTTTAATGCCCCATCTGTTTTTAAGATATTTTCTTTTTTCTTTTTTGCATTATGAAACTCATTTTGAGCTTTTATAATTTTTTTATTTTGCTCTCTTATAGTTCGTTGAGCAGAAATTTTAGCCTTTACGGCTGTACTGTAATTTCTGGTTCCTTGTGGTTCTCCACGTTTTCTTCCAAGATTTGCTTTTGGCTTTGGTGGTTTGAGTTCTTCCATTTTACAAATATTTTTTTTAATCCAACATGACTTATTGGCCGTTGGGCCTTTTGTTTTAACCAATTAGCTACTTCTCTATAAGAACAGCTTTCCAAGTATTTCATCGCTTGCTTTAAAGCTTCTAACTCTTCGGGTATAGGTTCAAGATAATTTGTATCTTCTGCTAACTTATATCCGAAAGGTATTGTTCGTGCTTTACGCTTTATTAAGTTCATCTTTAGGTGGTAAAATAAATATACCATGAGCTACTTGGGCATTAATATCAACCTTTTCTCTTTTTACTAATCCCACTCTATCTAAAATTTGTTTTGCTGCTTCCATACGTATACTAGCTCCCGGTGCTGTTCCATCATCATCCAAAGCATTAACTAATCCCTTTACAGCTTTAGCAGAATTAAATGCAAGAGAATACTCAGCTCTTTCCAATATTTCATCTTTTAAAGCTTTTACAACCTTTGTATATGAACTAGGTGAATAGCCTGCTATCTCTCCTGCTTTTTTTGGGTTACCTTCCGCTTCTCCAAATAAAGCATTAATAAATGTTTTTTGTTGAGTTGTTAATTCTTTACTTTGTATTTTTTCTGGTAACATCTGGTTTTGTAAAAATTTTCCACCACGCTTCCGCTAACCCATACGGGTCAGAACCAGCGTCTTTTTTGCTTGCTTTTTTCTCTTCTTTCTTTTGCCCAGTTTGGCGTTTCAATTTTTTTCTCTTCACGTTCTTTGTATCCCTTTTCAGCCGCTTGCATTATTTGTTCTCTCGCCTTGTCTTCCTTTCCACCCATATCCGATATAATAGATAGATTAGGAGCTGTAACAACTCTTCTAATATTAATATCCCGACACGGAAAGTTTCTTTTGTCGATAGGTAGATGTTCCGTAAACCTCTCACCGGTTTTTTTATTTTCATATTCGTATAATGGCATTAATGACAATCACAGTCACATGAACTCTTGCAGACTTTTACATCCTGCAATTCCTCCAATAATGATTTCATAGCCTCCACAATATCATCTTCCTTTTGATGAGCAGATTCCAGTTTACTAATTTGCTTTTCTATTTTTGCTAAAATTTTTTTCATTTTTATCTTTTCTTTGGTTTTTCAGGAGTGGTTCTTCGATATGACCAATTTTCCATCAAACGCACCTCATAATTTGGAACACACCAAATCTCTCCTGTTTCGTTAATTCCTACTACCCATAAAATATCATCTTCCGCCCCATAATCAATCATGAATAAAGCTATTCCGTCTCCCTTTGGCGTATGCATATGCAAGGGTTTTTGAAGTTCTAAAATCAATTATAATCTTTTTTGTACTGCTTTTCTATTTTTGCTAAAATTTTTTTCATTATCTATTATATAAATTCTTTTGTCTTTTCCATTCACGGTATTCCTTATCTGTTTTAAATACCCGTTTATTAGGATTAAAATCCAAACTTGCTTTAGAATGTGGTATTGGTTTTTTGGTAGTTGATTTCTTTTTAGTTGTCCTACTCCATGAACCTTCTTTTTCCTGACTTTTAACGTCCTTTAGCAACTGACTGAATTTCAGTCCCTGTGCTTTCATTTTCTTTTTCAAGTCATGAATTCTAACCTGATACTTATTTCTTCCATTGTCCTTTTGAGATGCCAATGAATCCTTGTTCTTTAATAGTTGTTTTAGTAAACTTTCGTATTGTCCAAATTTAGCCATTATAATCTTTTTTGTACTATTTTTTTAGTTATTTTACTTTTTCGTTTTTCAGCTCTATCTTTTCGTGCTTTATCTTCTTTTACTTTTTCAGCTAAATTTTTTACTGTCTGGGCATTAACTTTCATTATACCCTCAATTGGTGAAACAGCCATTCTTGCAATAGTTAAAGCTTGACGTACTTTTTTTACTAATGGGCTTTTTATTTTTTCTGCCTCTTGTAGAGTTTTAAAAAGTGCTTTTTCATGCTTTTTACTAGTGGTAGCATAATTCGCTCGTTGTTTTGCTTTAAATCTTTTTAGTGTACTTAATTTTTCTTTTTTAGTTGGGCCTGCCATTATTTCTTACCTGCTCTCTTAGTTCTAGGAAATGACCTGTTTGAGCGTTTTGTTCTCAGTGTCAAGTTCTTTTTTGAATTATTTAGTGGATTTCCATCCTTGTGGTGTACATCCATGCCATTTTTGCTGCCAGTTAGCCTATTGGCCTTATTTCGTGCCGCTCTTCTCTTCTTTTGGGAGGGCTTTCCATGATACCTGTCGTACTCTTGACGGTAATTCCTGACATAATTAGCGGAACTGGGCATTATTAATAGGCATATTTAGTCGTTTTTGACTTTTTAGCCTTTTCCGACTTCATTCCTATCTTTCCTTTAGACGCAGTAGGTTTACCTATTCTGGCTTTTATGCCAGATTTGGCTTTTGCCTTGCGTTTTCCCAATTTTCCATACATTGGCATAGTGGTTTACTCCCTAAATAATATTTTTTATAAGTTTTTCCACGAACTGGTAGTCATTTTTTTGACTATTTCTAAACTTATGAAACTCCTTAAAGCTTTTTTGCAAGCTTTCCTTATATTTTTTCCTATCCTCATTAGATTTTGCACTGTAATACTCCTGACTATTCTTGATTATATCTTCTTTTAAGCTGAACAGGTTAGGCATTCTTCTTCATCTGTGCCATTGCCATTCTTTATTTGTTCTCTAAGTTTATAATTCTCAGCCCGTAATTCAATCCTGTCACCATATGCCTTATCTAACTTCTCAAATAAAAACTTATTGTTATCTTTAATTGATTTAATATCATTTTGTAAATTTTTTACTTGTTCCGTTAATTCTGGTACCAGATTGTTATCCATTGTTATTATCTCCTTTGCTGTATTTTGAGTATAGGGTGCCAAAGAAGTTAATCCCCATTGGCAGTGTTATTGGTGGAACTCGTGTTTATAGTGGTGAGTTCCCAGACCACCAATGGAATTATGTATTCATTAAGGCGTATAGCCCTAATGGTATATTAAAGCGTGTGTGCTATGTTGCCTAATAATAAATACATATCTTCTATTATAGTAACTCTGAAAATTTTGTCAAGTCTTTTTTTATAAAATAATTTATTTTTTACTTGACAAATCCTATATGGAAGGTATAATAAAGTAACCCCTTTAGGGAGTCTCTACGTATACAGGATTGTAACTCGAGAGTGTAGCTTTTACTGGTTTACATCCTTTTTTATACTTTTTAGGTCAATGGGGTATTCACTATAGGGGGAGGGGTGGGGTGGCGGTGGCATACCCCTAAGCCTCAAAAAAATTTTAAGGTTTCCAAAAAGTTCCATTAAAGTTTATGCAAGTTGAGTTGTAGCTACTATCATCATCTACCTAGAAATTTCAAGTCGCCAGCAAGCTGGCTCCAAGACTTCACAGGAATTTACATCTAAGTTCCCTTAAGTGTAGCCTTAAGTGTTTAGTGTTCCCTTATTGTTCTCTTATATTGACACATGCACGCATGTGACCTTAGTGTTCACTCATTGTTCCTTTATGGTTAACGCTAGTGGCCATAAAAGCAAGCCCTGTGTTTTTAATCCCTATGTTCCCATATTGTTCTATTTCAATTAGTTATCTTTATGTACACCACAGTGTATAAATATGGTGTCGCTAAAGCGACTCTCTGGTTCGTGAGTAGTAATCCTTACTACTATCAAAAAGTTCGCTAAATGTTCTCATCTATAAAAAAGCCCAGTTTTACGCCATAAATAGCACTT
>VTLG01016646.1_pt1 | contig 21466 bp, 29 predicted proteins | sample 4694571 | NCBI WGS metagenome assembly VTLG01 (sample SAMN12604809, study PRJNA352737) | marine metagenome | biome: ENVO:00000447; feature: ENVO:00000209|ENVO:00000569|ENVO:01000036; material: ENVO:00002151; isolation source: viral sequences binned using virsorter ... | reverse complement strand
ACGATGCTTAACTTCTAAATACTTTTTACCGCCCTTTGACACCATCTTAACACCATGCGTATTATTCATAGCATCGGCTTCTGCCATAATGTCTTTATGCACTTTTATTATGTTTTGATCCGTCATGCCCCCTCCTTCAATTTATAATTTCCTATATGCGCTCTATGCGCACGCTTGCTTCTGGTAAAATCCACCAGCTCCCATTCTTTATTGCGAAAAATAGTTGCCATAAGTCGACCATCTACACTTGGCGGTGGCGGACATATCTCTCGGACATCATCAACATTAATAGATGATCGTCCTGCATTAATTAATGCTTTTGCTGCAAAGCGTGCCTGTTCTAGGTATGCCGCACGATTTTCCTCTATGCGATCCATTACCAGTTCTAATTGTATTGCGGCATCTGTCATAGCATTAACATCGCAAACGGTATAAGGTACCAGATACCTAATAATAACATTGCAGGTAAAATAATGTTCTTAAATATACCCTTGTTTTTTATCCTAAAATCGCATACATAAGGATTGACATGCCTATTGGCATGACAAAGATGAACGGCTACTGATTTTATAAAAGTTTGACCCTTTTGTTCTTTAGTAGCCGTTTGTGTTTCTACTGATTCCATATTTATCTCCATATTTGTTTTGCTTCGCCCAGGACATCGGGGTTGACATCCTTCCAGGCAAACATGTGATCCCAATCTGGATCGGTTAAACGCAACAAATCCCGTGTTGTTTTTGCTGCTTCTAATAAACGCTCTCTCCTTTGACAACTTTCAATTAAATACTCTAATGCAGACCGCAGCTCATCTTCGGCTGGTTTATACACTTCAAAACCATTACGATTAGCATAGACAATAGTCGGTAATTGACCCGACAAATGCCAGTAGCCTGCAATTTGTGTAAGATGGCTAAACCGTGGTTCTTTAGGAATGCTGTTTGCTCTTGGCGAATCGGTGTGCGCCATTTGATCCCACATTGTTTTTAATTCAATTCTTTGGTGATAATCTGGCCGTCCATTATAAGGTAGCGTTGTTCCTGGCAAAACCTTTAACAAATCTGTTTCACCTTGTAACTTATTTATACCTTCAGACGCTTGTTTAAGACCTTGCAAAGCATGTTTGCATACCAGCTGCAGCTCACAATGCTCACCTTCCGCATCTTTCCTGTAAGTATCTTCGCCTTTATATTGTTTTAACGCATATTTTTCTTCCAGACGATGCTTAATTATTGCTTCTTCCTTCTCAACATCATGCCAGGGCAACGGTGTAAACTCCTGTATCTTGGCTACGGCACTACGATATGCTTCACTATCATTCACACCATGCAGTAATATGTCATCGCAATATTCCTGTACCACCACGCCAGAGTGCATGTTGGGGTTTTCATTCTTATGCTTATCAATAATCTGTTGCGCCTGTTCCTTGTCGCCATTCAGTTCCCCCTTTAATACTTTCCATGAATGATCCACTAATGGACGCACAAAACATTTATTATGAAAAGTGTAGCCGTCTGGCATACTAGGATTACTATGGTGAAAGTAATTGTGGCGCTCCGCCCAAGGCGGTAATTTTTCTAAACTCATAATACCCTCCATCAATTATGATAAAGGTAAGATTAATATAAATGAGTTTCTATGTCAACTTTTGGTAAAATACAGTATAAAATAAGTTAAAATTGTCTTTAAAATATATTTATAAATTATTATCTGGATCAATTAAATCCATTATTGTACTGTCATCTCTGTTATAAAAACGCGACAACATAGGTGTCGCCCATTCTAATTCTACATCTAATACAGCTTCAGCCGTTTTACATAAATTTATTGTATATTTTTGTTTATTATCTTTGTCTAAAGGCATAGGATAAATAACACCCATAAGAATTTTACCTATATATTCTTTAGGCCCATTATGTATTTTCATAATAGAGCGCATTTGATGTGTTGTTTTATGTACTATTTTTTGTTTTATATACACATCAGAAAACGAATCATAACTGTGTTGATCTTCTGGTAAATGTGTAATTACTTTTAAACAAAACCGATGTTCTGGTATATCTGCGCCTGGTACTGGCAAATATTTTTTTGGCTCTAAAGAATCGTACATAGTTACGTTGCCATGAAAATCTCTGGTACCTGCTATAAGCAGCCCACGATTTCTAAACATAATATCACTTACAGAAACATTTAATATTTCTGCTAAATGTTCTGCTTGATCGAAACCTGGAACTGCGCCACCATTTATCCAACGTGATACAGTTTCTGGTCTCACGCCTAATTGATCCGCAACGTCTTTGCTTTGCATGCCAGCTTGTTTTATAACATTTTTTAAATTAGCTAAATTTAACCCACTTTTATATTTAATCATTATTGACCCCTATATATATTATATGTCTTTAAAAGACACTTCATATTTCTTAAACTAGACGACTTGACTTAATAAGTCAAATACAATAGTTTAAAATTATGAAATTAGAGCAATTTAGAGTACAAAAAAAATTATCTTACGGTCAACTTGCGTCTCGCGTTGGTGCTAATCATGCAACTATAGTAAGAAGATGGTGTCTGCCCAAAGGACATATAAACCGAAAGATTCCTTCAGAAAAGTACATGAATCGTATAATTGATTATACGCAATCAGCGGTGATGCCAAATGACTTTTACTCTGAATAGCCCTCCCATTTCTCTCCCCCTTAATTATAAACATAAATTTGTGTCATATAGTGTTTATAAATTTTTATTAATAGTCAAGGTTTATTTTATCGGTAAAAAAAGGTGTATTAATGAAAGAAGATGATCTACAGAAGCATGTCATTCAATGGTTAGAAATAGCTCTCCCAGATAACTCTGTCTATCATCATTCCCCTAACGAAGGTGTGCGTCATGTTGCGTTTCGCAGACGATTGAAAGCAATGGGTATGGCGGCAGGTTGGCCAGACATAGAATTGTTTGTGCCTAAAGATGGGTGGCGTTTTCCTAATGAAAAAGCGGGGATATTTATAGAACTGAAAGCGAAGAAGGGACGCATGACGGAAAGCCAGAAAGCGATACAGCGATGTTTGCGTATGACGGGGGAGCATGTTGAGACTTGTTATAGTTTAGACCAGGTGAAACTCTGGCTAGGGACACTATTGCAATTAAAGAACAATCCTCGGATGCAGATTATAGAGGAAATGTGTCCATGAATAAATTAACAAATTCAGAAAAACATATTAAAGTTCGTATAGCACAGGCTACTAACAAAGATTCACACCATCATCCAAAAGAAAAAATTGAACATTTAAATATAGTTAAGGAACATATATACGGAGATATTTTAGAAGTATTTGGTGGACAAGGTAATTTAACTTCATATTACCGCACACTAGGCAATGTAACTTCTATGACAAAACAAACACACGGAGACAGTTTTCATTCTATTTACAAATTAAGGGCAGAAAGAAAAAGTTACGATGTTATAGATATAGATGGTTATGGTTATCCTTCTAAATTTTTTCCTGTTGTATTTGAAATGATAAAAGATGAAGGGTTATTAATTTTTACTTTTCCTGTAATAGGTGTGCAATGTGTTAATGGAATAGTAGAGCAAAATTTTGTAAATTTTTGGGGAACTACAAGGCCAACTATAGGAGATATTGTTGGCAAAATTACAGACTATTCTTTAAGAGAATGGAAATTAGCAACTTTATTGTCGGTTCGAAAAATTAAACCAATTTGGAGGTTTGCTTTTTTAATTAAAAGAGAAAAAGCAACTTTGTTTTGTAATGTGAGAAATCGATGAATGATAATCGTGAAAGAGCGCTGCAAGAATTATATTGTATGGAAGAAGCCTTGAAGGCTGCCAAAGACTTTGTCGCTAAAGGAGCTAATCCCCAGGATATTATGAGAGACTTTAGTAAAACAAAAACCAGTAGCAGTTGGATTGTGGTTACAGCAACGATGGCTCATTGGTGGCATCAAACTAAACGGAAAAGAGAGGGCGAATGACGATTCGGTATCACGATAGTGTTGGAACATTTTATGAGAGCTGCAGCATCTGCGGCAAACCTATGACAATTAAGGAGAAAAACAAGGCGTTATGTGCAGATTGCTGGGAAAAAAAGCGCAAGCAGTATGAACGCCCCAATGTATGGAAATATAAAAAAAGCTGACACAAGGTGTTACAACCACTTGACAAGGAAAAAAAAGAATGCGCATTATTTACAAGCAAGCAAGCAAACAACTAGAGTTAACTCTAGAGTATGCTCTTGAAGTAAACTTTCCAAAAAATAATGTTTTTCAAAATAAACTTTCACTAGAGACTACTCTAGAGTTAGCTAGAGTGTCGGACGCAGAGGTGGCGAAGGCCAAGCAGATTCTCGTAAAAACCACTAAAATGAATAATCCGTTTTATTATGCTGCTGTAAAAAAAAGACAGCAAAATCCTTTTCAGTATCGGTATGATAAAATGCTTAATTCTTTAAGAAAAAAGTATAGTGCTGATCGTTTTATGCAATTGATGAAAGCGTTATCTCACTCCCCATTGTCTAAAAGAGAGGATTGGTTGCGGAGGATGGAAGATGCGCAACGATAGGTGGACGGTGTTAGAGTTAGACAGTTTATTTAAAGAAGCTGCAACAACATTAGCACGCCTTCCTGGTGTGATTAAAAAACAAAAGCTCAACTATTGGCCAGATTACAAGCAAAACTTTTGGGATGTGTATAATTACCATAGTGTTGGCATGGTGAGACTATCGCCTACTATTGAGCAAGTAACACGACTAGAGTTTGCTCTGGAAGTTGCTTTAGAGATGGGGACAGAGGATAACCAGTTATTGTGGAGGGTTGCTAGTAGTGCGGTGTATCGAGAGAGAGGGCCTAAGTGGAGGAAGTTAGCACAAGTGTATCATTGTGATGGAAGGACAGTAAAAAGGCGGTATGAGCAAGCACTCATCCGCCTCTATTACCATTTGAAGAAGGGCTAAACCTTCTGTGTTCTTCTGCCTGTTACTGTTATAGGGCGTTTTCTTTTATTTGGGTAAATACCGTGATAACCAGTAAATTTTAGTTTTTCTTCGTATGCTTTAATGCGTTTTTGATGTTCAGCAAGTTCTTTAGCGACAAAGTTTTTGTATTGTTCAAAGTTTCCAGTAAAAAGTAAATTCCAGTAATTATGATCTACATTAGATTGTTTTTTTGTGTCAATCCATTGATAAACATGAACCCAATTTTCATTTGTATAATGATTAAAGTTTATATCATAATGATATTCTATGTCTCCATGTAGTATAGGATTGTTTGTTAATTCATAGATTGGTGAAGCAGTACGGTATTCAGTTGCTTCGTATTGTTGCTTCATAATTTCTTCTGCAAGTTTAACACCAGGATGTTGCCAAGCGTTTTTAGCATTAAGAACTTTGTTTAGTAATTGTGCTATAGTGTTACCAGCTTCTGCTACATAACCATCCATGTGCCTGTAGAAGTTGATTGTTGTTGTGTCTGTTTTGATTGTTAATGTTGATCTTGTACTCATTATGCTTCTCCTACTAATTTGTTAAGTACTCTTAAAGCAGAATCTTTGGAAAAATGTGTTCCACTTCTTCCACAATAATTCCATTCATAAACATTATCATTTGCTAAAATTTGATAATGCATCATGCCTCTTATTTTTCTACCAGTATGTAAAGCTGACCATTGCCTTCTTAAAATAATTTTGTAGTTATTACCATCAACATCAACTTCATAACCATTATCAAATCTACCTTCTTTGCTACCAGTATAATCAACACATGGTGTTTTAATTTTTTTCATTTCGTTATATGTAATCATTATGCTCTCCCTTCTTTAATAGACCAATTTATATCTGCTTTAGCTTGAGCTAAAGTATCACTAGCATCGTTAAAATCATCTGAAGATTCTGATTTCCATAACCAGATAGTTCCGTATGAAGCTACAGTAGGAAGGATTATATGTCCTTTGTATTTTCTTTCTGTTTCGTAATTTGTCATCTTGTTTGACCCCTTTGTTGTTGAGAGAGTTAATTCCCTCTCAATAGTAATATGGGGTATGTGACATTAAATGTCAAGTTATTTTACAAAATAAACAATATATTGTTGCCAATGACATCAAATCGCAATACATTTAGTTAAAATGTGATTATTTATGGCTAGTGTAATGTTTGACCCCAAAGCGCTAGCCATTTTTTTTGGAAGTAATATGGCAAAGCAAAGTGTAGTGACAGTTGAAGTGTTAGAGAAGATAGCACTTGAGATGGCCAACGGACATAGTTTGGTGAAGATTGTGAAAGACCATGACTGGTGTCCGTCTTATAGGCAGATCATCCGTGTTGTCCAGAAAGACCCTGAACTCTATGAGATATATCGTAGAGGGCGAGTGATGCAAGCCGAATATTATAGCGATCATATCTCTGAGTTAGCAATGCAGCCATTAGATAAAGATGGTGATCCCAGGTTTATGAATGCGGAAGTACAGCGCAGAAGGTTAGAGATCGATTCTCTAAAATGGTCTTTAAGCCGCATACAACCTTACGGTCTCAGAGATAGGAAAGAGAGTAACGATACAGCTAACAATGCTATTACTTTGACATGGAGTAATGGAGAGGTTAAGGCGGAAGCTACATAATGAGAGATTATAAGAGAGAGTACAACTCTTATCATGCCAAGCCAACACAGAAGAAGAATAGAGCTGCAAGGAATAAAGCAAGAACCCTATTGAGTACAACAGGGAGAGTGCGTAAAGGTGATGGCAAGGACGTTGACCATAAGGATAGAAACCCTAGGAACAACAGTCGTAGCAATTTGAGAGTGATGAGTAAGAGTAGGAACAGAAGTCGTAAGTAGTGGTGGTGGTAGTGTCCTGTCTTGTCTGAGCTACGCGCGAGAAAATAATCAAGGCAGCTTGGTCAATCGGTTTATAACCGATAGAACTATGGCAGTCTTCCGCCATTTATTAAGTGTAGTGGACAATACGTGGACAATTATTATTTATTTTAGGCGATAGGGGTATGCTTTTTTTTCGAAACGCGACCCCCCACCCACCCCAAAACACGGCCGCCATCGACTATGGATATTATACAGATTGGAGAGTGTCTGACCCTTGAACATCGAGATACCTTACACACCCAGACCCTTGCAATCTAACTTGCATGCAGAGCTGGATAAACACCGCTGGGGCGTCATTGTCTGCCATCGTAGGTTTGGCAAGACCGTTATGGCGGTTAATCACTTGTTGCGTGCTGCTATACTATGCCAGGATCGTTCACCACGATTTGCGTACTTAGCGCCGACATATCGGCAAGCGAAAGCGGTAGCATGGGATTATCTCAAGCAGTTTGCAGGAGCGATACCAGGTGTAAAGTTCCATGAGACGGAGTTACGAGCGGATTTGCCGAATGGTGCCAGATTAACGCTTTTGGGTGCCGAGAACCCCGACAGTTTGCGTGGTATCTATTTGGATGGTTGTGTGATGGATGAGGTTGCAGATATGCCAGAGACGGTATTTCCAGAGATTATTCGTCCAGCGTTATCGGATAGAAAAGGGTTTTGTTATTTTATAGGAACACCCCGTGGGCATAATATGTTTTTCGAGTTATACGAACAGGCCCAGTCGTTGGATGAATGGTATAGTGTTGTGTATAAGGCATCCGAAACCGATATTGTGGATAATGAGGAATTAGAAGCTGCCAAGGTTATGATGACCCCAGATCAGTATGATCAAGAGTTTGAATGCAGCTGGGTGGCAAATGTTCCTGGTGCGATATATGGAAAAGAATTACAAGAGGTCTTGGAAGAAAAAAGGATTACTAAGGTTCCGTATGATCCGTCCAGTAAGGTGCATACATTTTGGGATTTAGGAATTGGCGACAGTACCGCAATATGGTTTGTGCAAACCGAAGGCCGTGCGATTAATGTGATTGATTATATAGAAGCACGGAATGAAGGCCTACCGTATTATGTGGGTGTGTTGGAGAGAAAAGGATATTTGTACGGCGATCATTGGGCGCCCCATGATATTGAAGTCCGAGAACTTGGGAGTGGGAAAAGCCGTAGGGAAGTTGCATGGGATTTGGGGCTAAACTTCCGTGTTGTACCGAAGTTACCAATAGAAGATGGCATACATGCCGCACAGATGTTAATACCCCGCTGCTGGTTTGACCAGGATAAATGTAAAGTGGGATTAGAAGCGTTACGCCATTATCATCGTGCCTATAATGAAAAGACAAGAAGTTTCCGAACCAGTCCTGTACATGATTGGTCAAGTCATGCAGCCGATGCCTGGAGGTATTGTGCTGTCGGATTGAAAGAGCAGAAAGATTGGTCGCATCCGCCACAACGGTTTGCATCAAGTGATTATAACCCGTTTACACATAAAGGAGATTCACAATGGGTTTCTTAAGTCCCAAAGCGCCACCTGCGCCACCACCCCCTCCTCCTCCTCCACCGCCCCCAGCTGTGGAAGGTATAGATAAGGGAAAAGTAGAACAGGAAGAAAAGCGTTTAAAAAGACGTAAAGGCGTACAAGATACCATATTAACAGGTTCTGGATTAACACAAGAAGAAGGTGCAACCAGCACTTATAAACCAACACTACTCGGATAAAGGAGAAAAATTATGGGTGGATTTTTTGGCGGTGGTAGTAGATCGTCTGCACCAGCAGTACAACCCGCAAAACCGTATGTCGCACCAGCGCCTGCTATTCGTTCGGAAGAACAAGAAACAGGCAAAAAAAGAAAGAAAAAGAAAATGGTGTCGGGTGAAGCAGCTACGGTGTTAACAGGCACACAAGGCCTAACAACATCGGGTATGAGTAAATCGACAAAAACATTATTAGGAGACTAATATGGCACAAGCGAATAAACGCGCTGTTGCTTATATCAATCAGTTTAAGGTACTAGAAAATCAGCGCTCCGTTTGGGAAAGTCATTGGCAGGAATTGGCCGATTACATTAGCCCACGGAAAGCCGATATAACAAAACATAGAACCGCTGGCGATAAACGTACTGAGCTGATCTTTGACGGTACCGCTATACATGCAGCCGAAATGTTAGCAGCCAGTTTGCATGGTATGTTAACCAATCCGTCTACACCCTGGTTTAGTTTGAAGTTTAAAGATCGAACACTTGATGGTGATGACGAAGCGAAAGAATGGCTAGAAGGTGTAACTGAAGTCATGTATTCGGCATTTCATCGGTCAAACTTTGCTGAAGCGGTACATGAACTCTATACCGATCTTGTCGTATTTGGCACAGGCGTTATGATGGTAGAACGGGATGCGTCTACCAATTTACGATTTTCAACACGCCACATTGGAGAATGTTTTATAGCCGAAGATGCCGAAGGTCGTGTTAATACGGTGTATCGTAAATTTAAAATGACCTGTATTGCAGCAAAAGAAGTTTTTGGTAATGACGCGTTACCAACACGCTTACAAAAAAAAGCGATGGAAGAACCGTATGAAGAAGTAGAATTTATCCATATAGTGCATCCGAGAGATAATTACGACACAACAAAAGTAGATAATCTCAACAAACCGTTTGCATCGATATATATTGACCCCGAAGATAAACAAATTATTTCCGAAAGTGGTTTTGATGAACTTCCGTATATGTGTCCCCGTTGGTTAAAAGCCAGCTTTGAACGCGGTTATGGGCGATCCCCTGCTATGACTGCGTTAGCGGACACAAAAATGCTCTCGAAAATGTCGGAAGTAACTATTCGGGCAGCACAAAAGCAGGTTGACCCTCCGCTTATGTTGCCCGATGACGGCTTTATGATGCCTATTCGTACTGTGCCTGGCGGATTAAATTTCTATAGAAGCGGTACCAGAGATCGTATTGAGCCGTTAAATATTGGTGCTAATAACCCTCTCGGTTTACAAATGGAAGAACAAAGACGCCAAGCGATACGCTCCGCGTTTTATGTTGACCAATTGATATTAGGACAAGGCCCACAAATGACAGCTACCGAAGTTATACAACGGACGGAAGAAAAGATGCGTTTGCTAGGGCCTGTACTTGGCAGACTACAAGCGGAAATGTTACAGCCGTTAATTGAACGTGTTTATGCGGTATTGATGCGCCAAGAATTGTTTGAAGCGCCACCAGAGTTTTTACAAGCCAGCGATGTGGAAATAGAATATGTATCACCATTAGCAAAAGCGCAACGCTTTGGCGATATACAATCCGCTATGCGTTTATTTGAAAGTCTGGCTCCGTTATCCCAGATTAATCCACAGGTATTTGATTATGTGGATATGGATGGATTAGCGAAACATATTATCAGAGTGTTAGGTGTTCCTGCAAGTGTCGTAAAATCCGATCAACAAGTAGGACAGGAAAGACAACAACGCCAGGATCAAGAAGCACAGATGGCTGAACAGCAACAGATCGCTAATCAAGCCCAAGCGATGGGTGATGCTGCGCCTATGATTAAGGCGATTAAAGAATAATTAGGTACGACTATTTACAATATAATTAGCAAAATTAGTAGCACAACGAAGCGTACAAAAATTATCGTATTTTAATTCGTAGGATTGACCATCCCATGTACTAAAAGAGATAACCTTTTCGTTATTTTTACCTAGTGTTCTACTATCTATTGTAGTTGATGATGATGTTGCAAATGTATTTATTTTTGTTACAACTTCGTTACCTAAATAATTAAAATCTTTATCAAATAAATGATCGTATTGACCATTCTGATTAAAATACGTGTTAATAACTTTAGACGCTTTTTTACCACAGTTTTTACAAGTTTTTATCATTTTTGACCCCTTTTGTTAATTGTTATATAATATACATGGTAAACATGACGTTTAATGTCAAGTATTAGAAAGAAAATATGTTTAAAACTGAAAAAGATCGCATAGAAACGTATAAACGGTTGTTTGCTACCGATGATGGCAAACAGGTTTTAGAAGATTTAAAAGCGCGGTTTCACATCGAAACGATGACATTTGTGGATAATAACCGAGCTTTAAGTTTTGTCCATGAGGGACAAAGAAGTGTTGTGCTGTATGTACTGCACTTAATTAAAGAAGAAAAACAACAACAGCAAACAATAGCGGAAGGAAAATAAAATGGCAGAAGAACAGGTAGCGGATGCTCCAGTCCAAACTGGGGAAGCACCGTCTGATTGGAAAGCGAGTTTACCAGAGGACATACAAAATAATAGTTTAATACATAATATAGATAGCGTAGAAGGATTAGCAAAAACGGCTATTCATGCACAAAGTATGGTAGGTGCCGAGAAAATAGCGATTCCTGGCAACTGGGCCAATGATGATGATTGGAACGGTGTCTATACCAAATTAGGACGGCCAGAAGAATCCAATGGGTATGATTTAAAAAATCCCGAAGGTGTCGACAATGTTGATAAGGATGTAAAAGGATGGTACCAGGAACTTGCGCATGATGCAGGATTAAACAATCGTCAAGCGCAAAAAATCTATGATGCGTATTTAGCAAAGTCTGCGGAAATGGCACCAGAAAATACGGAGCTATCCGAAGAACAAAGAGAAATACAAAAAGGCGAAACCGAATTAACTTTAAAAAAAGAATGGGGAAAAGCGTTTGATGATAAATTAGATGCGGCTAAAGGCGTTCTTGCCAAGTTTGCCCCAGAAGGTTTTGCTGAAATATTAACAAAAGATGGAATGCCGTTAGGTAATTCCCCAGAGTTTATTAAAACTATGGCAGATATAGGGAGCTTCATTAATTCTAAAGTTGGTGAAGATAAAATAGTGGGTGATAAACAAACACCTGCATTAACTCCCCAGGATGCACAAAAAGAAATAGCAATATTGCGTGGCGATCCAAAAGATAAAGGCCCGTATTGGAATAATAAGCATCCAGACCATGCTGCTACAGTTGCAGAAGTTTCACGACTAATGGAATATTTACATCCAGAAGTCGAGGAGTAGGATAAGCGTAAGCCCCTAACGCGCCAACAGCGTTAAGTTGGAGGTAGCATACTTCATGTTAAAGTGTCTTGCTTGGCGAGATAGCACTTGTTTTTTTTAACCATAATTACGGAGGTGTTATGTCAACACAAGTAACAACAGCTTTCGTTCAACAGTTTAGTTCCAATATCCAACTGTTATCACAGCAAATGGGTTCCCTTTTGCGTGGTTCCGTGGATAGCGAAACCGTTGTTGGAGAGAAAGCCTTTTTTGACCAGGTTGGCAAAGCAGCTGCGCAACAGCGTACTTCACGTCATGCGGACACACCATTAATGGATACACCGCATAGCCGAAGAATGGTTACATTAGCAGATTACGAATGGGCTGATCTTATTGACGATCAGGACAAAGTAAGAATGTTAGCAGACCCGACTTCAACTTACGCTAGAGCAGCAGCGGCCGCTATGGGTAGGCAAATGGATGATACAATCATCGCAGCCGCCAATGGCACAGCTTATACTGGCTCAACTGGTTCAACATCAACCGCTCTACCGTCTGGGCAAAAGATTGCTCACGGTTCTGGTGGTTTGACAGTTGCCAAATTAGTTAGCGCTAAGAAAATTCTTGACGCTAATACAATCGATCCGTCTATTCCGAGATATATTGCGGTATCACCTGAACAAATTGAAGATCTGTTAAATATTACAACAGTAACTTCTGCTGATTACAATACTGTAAAAGCACTTGTTCAAGGCGATATAGACACATTTTGCGGGTTTAAATTTATTACGACTACTCGCCTAACAGACGATGGCACTTCTCGCCTATGTCTTGCTTGGGCTGAAGATGGTCTTAAATTAGGGCTTGGTAAAGATGTTTCTGCGCAAATCACAGAAAGAGCGGACAAAAGTTATTCTACACAAGTTTACTATTGCATGTCTATTGGGGCAACCCGCATGGAAGAAGAAAAAGTTGTGCAGATAGCTTGTAACGAGTAAAGGAGGATTAGAAAATGGGTACAGTTTATTCAACTCAACGAACTAATACTAGAGCTAATCCTGCTGTGATGAACAAAGCTAATGAGTTAGGCGGCCGTATTCGTGTCGCTTGGGGGCAGTATGAAGCCTCCTCTCTTTCAGCTGATGAAGTAATCGAAATGTTTACTTTGCCAGATGGAGCGAGAATAATACATGGGTACTTAGCCCATGACGCATTAGGTTCATCTACAACTTTGTCCGTAGGTCATGCTGCATATAAAAATGCAGACGGGACTACAGTAGCATTAGACGCAGACGAATTTAAAGCAGCTGCAGCATCAACTTCTGCACAGAAGGTTGATATTTGCAATACGTTAGCTTTAGGTTCTGGAACAGAAATCGATGCCGATGAAGATGGTTACACCGTAACCGCAACATTAGCAGGCGCAGCTGGTACTGGAACTATAGAGGTAACTATGTTTTATGTTGTCGATTAACAATAATTGGGGGGCAAGCGTTATGCTGCTCCCCTCTTTTTATAGGAAAAAATTATGGCTTCAGACGTAGATATAGCAAATAGTGCATTAAATAATTTGGGTGCAAGTAACATTAATTCATTAACAGAAGATAGTGTTGCTGCGCGTATTTGTAACCAGCGTTATGCTTTTGTGCGTGATGCGGTGTTTCGTGCGCATCCATGGAATTGTTTAATAACCCGTGCGTCTTTAGCACAAAACAGCACGGCACCTACCTGGCAATATACTTATGCGTTTAGTTTACCAACTGATCCGTATTGCTTGCGTGTTTTGCGTGTAGAAGATTTAGATACAGATTATAAAGTAGAAGGACGCACAATAGCATCCGACAATTCTACTATGAAAATAAAATATGTGGGTCGCATAACCGATCCTAACCAATACGATATGTTATTAATTGAAACAATAGCAGCACGATTAGCTGCTGACATAGCGTATGCAATAACAAACAACAACACATTAACAGCAACAATGTGGGAATTTTATAATATGAAATTAAGTGAAGCACGCTTTGTCGATGCTACCGAAGGTATGCCTGGAGTAGAAGGTGTGGATCAAGGTGTTATTCATTCTGATACGTTTATTAATTCGAGGTTCTAATGCGTGCAACAACCGCTTTTACAAATTTTACTTCTGGTGAAATTAGTGATTTGCTGGACGGAAGAACGGATTTAACCCGTTATGTCAATGCAGCAAAAAGTTTAACGAACTTTGTTGTTCATCCTGCGGGTGGAGCAGCTAGACGACCAGGCACAAAATTTATACACGAAGTAAAATCAAGTGCGGCTGCAGTACGATTAGTGCCATTTGAATTTAATACAACAACAGCTAATACTTATATATTAGAATTTGGTAATTTATATTTCCGAGTTTTTCGTGATGGCGGTATTGTTACCGAAGCGACAAAAACTATTACTGGTATAACACAAGCTAATCCAGCAGTTGTTACAGCTAATAGTCATGGCTATTCTAACGATGAGCATGTTATTATTAATAGTGTCGTAGGCATGACAGAAGTTAACGGCAAGACGTTTGTTGTAAAAAACAAAACAACAAATACTTTTGAAATACAAGACGTAGATGGTAATAATATTAATTCTTCCAGTTATACAGCGTATACATCTGGTGGCACTTCTGCAAAAATATTTGAAGTAACAACGCCTTATACAACAGCGCAAATAGCAGATTTAAAGTTTACACAATCAGCGGATGTTATGTATTTAACACACGTTGACCATGCGCCAAGAAAATTAACACGGACAGCGCATACAACTTGGACATTAAGTACACCCGCATTTGTTAATGGCCCATATTTAGATGAAAATAGCACAACGACAACATTAACAGCTAATGCACGGACTGGTAGCAGTTGCACAATTACATCATCGGCTGATTTATTTGAGACAACGGATGTTGGTCGTATTATAAAGATATACGAAGGTTATGCTAAAATAACAAGTCGTACTAATGCAACAACTGTGGTTACTACGGTACAGACAGATGAAATTGGCGAAGCGGAGTTGTTGCCATCATACACAGCCAGCACTATAAGTTTTGTAGAAGGCGATCCCGATAGTACAGGTAAATCGCATAATGATTTTATAAGAGACAGCACAAAACAATTTATAGAACAAGGTTTTAAAGAAAATATGACTATTACGGTGTCTGGTGCATCGAGTAGTGCTAATAATGGCGATTATGAAATTGTTAAAGTAACAAGCGATGAAATAACACTTGTTCCTGTTGATGATGTTACAAATGAAGCAGCCAGTAGTAGTATTACAATAGTCGGTAAATTACACGCAACGAAAGATTGGTCGTTAGGCGCTTTTAGTGAAACAACAGGTTATCCAAGAGCCTGCGCATTTTATGAACAAAGATTAGTGTTTGCAGGAACAACAACGCAGCCACAATCGTTATACTTTAGTGTAGCGGGTGATTTTGAAAACTTTACCGAAGGCGATACAGACGCTAGTGCTTTAAATTATACTATAGGATCAAATCAAGTAAATCGTATTGTCTATTTATCAAGTGCAAGTTCTTTATTAGTTGGAACGACAGGCGGAGAATTTGTGGTGCGGGCATCGGGTACGGATGAGCCGTTATCACCAGATAATGCGCAAGTAAAAAAACAAGCCAGTTATGGAAGTGCTGATATACAGCCCGCACAAGTGGGCGGTTATACTTTATTTGTGCAACGGGCAAAACGTAAAATAAGAGAATTGCATTATGTGTATGATACCGATAGTTACCAGGCAACAGATTTAACAATACTTGCTGACCATGTTAGCGAAAACGGTATTATAGAATTAGCGTATCAACAAGAACCCGATAGTGTCGTTTGGGCTGTAACAGGCGATGGACGATTATTAGGTTTAACGTATCGTAGAGAAGAAAACGTGGTTGCCTGGCACCAGCATAAATTAGGGGGTACTTGGGTAGATGGCAGCACAACTTATAGTTATGGTTATGTAGAAAACATTGCAACTATTCCTGGAGAACTAAACCAAGACAATTTATATATGGTTGTAAAACGTACTATTAATAGTGTTACTCGTAGATATGTTGAATATTTATCGTTGTCAGATTTTGGAACAGATGTTACCGATGCGTTTTTTGTTGATAGCGGATTAACCTATTCTGGATCAAGTGCATCCTCTATAAGTGGATTAGATCATTTAGCAGGCCAAACGGTATCTGTTTTAGAGGAAGGATCAGCACATCCGACTAAAACTGTAGCATCTGGCGCTATAACATTAGATCGCGCAACAACAAAAGCGCAAGTAGGTTTAGGATATAGTTCTACATTAAAGACACCGCGTATGGAAGTACCTATGGCAACAGGTACAATACAAGGAGAAATTAAAAAGATTTATAATATTACGGTGCGATTTTTTCGTACTGTAGGAGCTAGTGTTGGTACTAGCTCAGATGCTTTAGATATTATACCGTTCCGCGATAGTTCGGATGACATGGACACAGCGGTGCCATTATTTACAGGCGATAAAACGATTGAAGCGCAACCTAAATGGGACACAGAAGGCAGTATTATTGTTGAACAATCACAGCCGTTGCCTATGACTATTGTTAGTATATATGCGTCTGTTGATGTTCAGGACAAATGAAGATTGTTCCGTTTATTGCTGAACATGCTGAAGATATTATACATAACAAAAAATTATCTTTGGGGACATTATATCCCAAGCATGAATGGAAAGCGCATATAGAAAAAGCTGCGCATTACGATGGCTGGACAGGCCTAGACAATGGACACATTGTCGGCTGTGCTGGGATTATACCGTTATGGGATGGTGTTGGCGAAGCGTGGTTTATTGGTGCGGATCGCATACAAAAACATACATTGAGCGCTGTACGATTTGTCAAACAAGTGTTTAAAGAAAAACAAGACGAAGGCGATTACATACGCTTACACGCTAATGTGCGTGCGGATTGGCCAGAAGCCATTAAGTTTGCCAAACTGGTTGGCTTTACAAAAGAAGGTTATATGAAAAAGTTTGGCCCAGATGGGTTAGACTATTACGTTATGGGAAGGATTAAAACATGACTGTAGCACAAGGATTTATGGCAGCAGGAACAGCAATATCCGCTATTGGTTCTATACAAGCAGGCAAAGGCGCTAAAGTAGGAGCAGATTATAACGCTAGTATAATGGAGCGTAATGCTAAAGCTGCAGAAAAAGATGCCGAACAAATAGGTCGTGTAGCAGCGTGGGAAGCATTAGACAACGAAAGAGAGTTTAAATTATTAAACGATCGTGCTGTTATGGCGTATGGCAAAAATGGATGGATGACAGGAACAGGAACACCATTAAAACGAGCAATGAATAATGTTATTGAATTTCAAAGAGACATGGAAACTGCGCGCTATAATACAAAAGTAAAACAAAATGAGAAAAAAGAAGTCGCTACTAATATGCGGCTACAAGCAGAATTAAAACGCTATGAAGGTCGCGCTAGAGCAAAAGCAGGAAGAATGCAAGCGTTTGGCACGCTGTTAAGCGGTGCTGGTAAAATATATGCAATGACATAGAGGTGTAGATGAAAGTTCCAACATATAAAAGGCAATTACAACGCACCGATCGTACTGGTGCAGGCATGTTATCTGCACAATTAGATACAAATGTTATGATGTTACCAGGGCAAGGGCTGCAAAAATTTGGTTCTGATTTAGCTAATTTTGGATCAGAATTAGCGGAGGTAAACCTTAAAAAACAACAACTTGCTAATAAAAATGAAGCAGCGTTAGCGGTGCAAAATTTTGATACCTTTATAAAAAGCACTCGTTTAGAAGCCGATAAATTTACAAATCCGCATGAAGCAGATGCTTTTTTTAATGACAAAGTAGGAAACGAATATAATAGATATTTAAAGACATTAAGTCCTGGCGCTTTAGAAATCTTTAAAATAGATGGTCAAAAAGTTGCGTCAGATTTAAGTTATGATTTTTTTAAGGTAAACAATCCTAAAATATTAAAACACACTAAAGAGTTAGCAAGTAATGAAGTAGCAAGAACATTAGATGTTGTTGGTAATACAGATATGCCGTTTTCTGTAAGAATGAATGAATTATTTAGGGTTATTGGTGGCAAAATAAAAGACACAAGTAATTTTAACTTTACACCTATACCTAAAGAATTTAATGAAAGTTATGGTATTGGCGAACAAGACAGTAATTTAATTATGTATCATCGGCAAACTATTACTAATGGTACGTTTATAGACAATGAAGATACAGGTGAAATAACAACCATTTATATAAGAGGTATAAAAAACCCAGAAGAAGGCGCAGATAGTCCTATTTATGCGGTGCCAGGATATTTTGATGGCCGTAAAGATTGGTCAGAAGAAGAAGTTGTTGAAAAAGCTATAGAAGAAGGATGGTTTGACTTATACCCTTCTGACAACACAGAAGCAGGACATAAAAGACGCGTAGGAAAACTAAAAAAGATTATTAACAAAGACGGTGAAACTTTACAAAAAATAGAAAAAACAATTCAATTAGGTATAAATGGAAATTTATATCCAGACATTATTGATTATAATGAATTTCAAAATCTTAATATAGAAGCGTTAGAAACAGCAACATCAAATACACTTTCTAGTTTAATGCACAAATATGAAGATGCGCAGCATGTTTTAATTGATTTGTTAGAAGGTAATATTAAAGACCCTGTATTAAATTTTGCATGGGAAAAATTACCCGAAGATAAAAAAAATGCTGTTTTTGAAAAAGCAAAAAAAACAGCCGACAATATTGAAAATTTAAAAAAAGAAGAATTAAAAGAAGAAAACGAATTAATTAAAAAAGAAAGAGAAGAAATTAAAATAAAATTATGGAATGAACAAAATCCAATAGTAGCAAGAGATTATTTTGATTTTTTAATAAGCATAGATGGATTTGATTCTGATACACAAAGACAATCTGCTAAAGATTTAGTGGAAAGATTAGAAAACGATGAACCAGCATTTTCATTTCGCTCTGCAACAGAAGCTAGTGATGGCATGGCTATATTATCATTAGAAACACACTATGACGCAAAAACATTAACTATGGAAATAGTAGCAGATGTAGCGCAACAAGGTCTTTTAACACAAGCTGATTTTATACATTTTAGAGGAAAAGTAGACACACTTGAAAATGATGCGGTAAAGTTTGCTAACAAACAATTTAAAGTAGATTATGGTTATACAGAAAGCATAGACATAAATTCAGATTTAGGAAAAGTTGTTCATGCGGCATATCAGCAATCTTCTAGCAAATTATTAGCGTGGGTAAATCAAAACAGAGACGCAACATACGATGATATTATTGATAAAGCACAAGAATTGTATAATCAAAACTCGGCTGTTTTTGTTCAACAGTTGCAAAAAGTAAGAGTACAAGGGTTACGATTATATAATACATACATTAATGTAGATATAACTTCGTTAACAAATGAAGAAATATTAACAGCTGCTAATGATGAATTAGCAAAAGGCGAAATGGATTCAACAGATTATCAAGTTTTAGTTGATTTTGTTAATTATTATGTTTTACGAGAAATAGATAAACGATGATTTATGATATAGAAGAAGAATTAAACAAATACGCTTTAGCAAAAAACAATTTAAGCAAAGTGCCTGCAAATCAATGGAAAGAAACAGCAGTTGTTACTAATGACAATGGCCGCACTTATAAAGCAGGTATTGTTAATGGTGTGTCGTTTGAATTGCAACCTGATGAAGAAGAAAACCCAGTAGTTGCAGACAATCAAAGTAACCCTTCTATGCAATTTGATCCTGAAGGTACTGGTTATGATTTAGATATTGCTAAAAGATTAAATTTCAAACCTTCTAACATAAAAGATGAAAATTTTGGTCATTTGCAAAGTGCAGCGCCAATTTCAGAATTAGTAAATGCAGGAATAATTACAGAACAAGATTTGCTTAAATTTGGCATTCCTGAAAATTCTTCAATGTTATTAAAAGGTATGGCCCACGAAAGCGTAGATAAAGAATTAAATGCACCGCATAATTTAGAATATAAAAAAATTAATACTCCTCTTGGAAAAAGATATATAGGGTTTCCTAAACAAGAAGGCCCACTTCCAAGAATAGTAGGAGATACAACTAAAGCAACCGCTAGAGCAGCCGCTACAGTAGGAGAAAATACAACAAGTTTAGTTTCTAATATTTTAGGAGCGCCTGGAGATTTAGCTAATTATATTGCTAAAACTTATCCACAAGTTTTTCAAAATATTGCTCCTTATATAACGCCTGGGGGTGTTCCTATGCAAGATGATGTGGATGTAAGAGGAACAGAATTTGCAAAAAATCCCAATGAAAATTTTAATACTTTTCTTGGCGGAGAAGATATTAACAATAAAATACAAAGTGTGTATAGTTGGATTGACACTAATTTAATGGGTAATAACCCTATAGACACTTGGATAGCAGAACCCTACAATTATGAAACTTATGGAAATATAACAGAAGGATTAATGCAATTTGTAATTCCTGCTGTGCCTGCAGCAAAATTAGTTAAAGCAGGAGACATGATTGTCAATGGAATGGTAACTTTAAGCCCTATGGTGCGTGGTATGACTTGGGGTGCTTTAGCCGATATGGTGGCTTTTCCAGCGCAAGAAGAACTGTTAATGAAAAATTTTGCAGAATACTTTGCAGGAAAAACACCAGAAGAACGATCTAAATTTGCTAATGAAATAATTTCTACATTTGAAAAAAATCCTAATCATCCAGAAATTTATAATCAATTAAAAAACACTATAGATGGTTTTGTAATAGGTGGTCTTATAGAAGGGGCTTTAGGAACAACGCCATTTATTAAAAATGTTTTACGAGCTGCTAAAGCAGTTAACTGGAAAGAATTACTAGACCGTGTTGAGTTTGATCCTAACACATTAAGTATGGGCGGGTTAGGCGGTATTAGAATTAGAGGTGCAGGAGACAATAACCCGCCTGGGCCTATTATTAGCAACGAACCGTTTTATTCTGTAGTAGAAGAAACAGTAAATAATTTGTCTATGGAAAAAGGCAGCGGGCAACAAATTTTTAATACGATAAAAAATTCAGCTGGTGTAAAACCAGAAGAATTAAAATGGCTAGGATTAGAAACATTTTTAAAGGATAAAAAAACAGTTACAAAACAAGAAGTTTTAGATCACATTAATGCAAACAGATTGCAAGTTGAGGAAGTTGATTACACTTATGATGGCCCTATGGCTTATGACGATATAGACATACGGTTAGAACCTACAGAAGATCAAGCGTTTATTAGTGAAGAAATTAACTATATTTATGATAATATATTCGAGCAAGATATAAGCGACTTTCCAGAAACTTTAAAAGAAATGTTAGAAGCAGATTTAATATCGAAGGCAGACGAGGTATATTTATTAGACGAATTTAACAAAAATGGCACGGCAAACATATTTACTTTTCAAAACACGCAAACTCAAGATTTTGTTAATAAGTTTGAAGATTTAGTACGAGAAAAAGCAACAGAACAATATAACGATTTTCCTACTTATGAATG
>VTLG01009702.1_pt1 | contig 21471 bp, 34 predicted proteins | sample 4694571 | NCBI WGS metagenome assembly VTLG01 (sample SAMN12604809, study PRJNA352737) | marine metagenome | biome: ENVO:00000447; feature: ENVO:00000209|ENVO:00000569|ENVO:01000036; material: ENVO:00002151; isolation source: viral sequences binned using virsorter ... | reverse complement strand
ATAACGCAGAAGTATTAAGAGTAGTCGATGGAGATACGCTTGATGCGCGGATTGATTTAGGTTTTGATGTGCATGTTAAGAAGAGAATAAGGCTTCATGGTATAGACACATGGGAAAGCCGTACTAGGGATGCGGAAGAAAAGGAAAAGGGCATAGCGGCCAAGTCGCGATTAGTTGAATTATTGCAAGCTGATCAAGGCAAGTTCAAGTTAATAAGTTATGGTGTTGGAAAGTTTGGCAGAGTATTAGGAGAGTTAGAAGTTTCTGTAGGAAATGTATGTGACATTCTTATTAAAGAAGGTCATGCTTATTCTTACTTCGGTGGTAATAAAGAAGAAGCAAGAGCAAAGGCAGCGGAAATTTTAGCGGAGAGCAAGAAGATACCTGAGAAAGATTTATAAGCACTCCCAGTGCTTACCCCGCCTCAATCCCTGCTTCTTCTCTTGTTTGCCCATTTGACGTATAAGTTCGGCATGGCCCACTCCCATTGGCTCGGACCCCATCTGAGCGGTCTGTTGGGCATCCAGATGGCCCCAGAGCCGTATAGGACTGCAATCCCCGCCAGAGGGCACCAGATACCGTATGCGGCCCATAGAAAGTATCCACAAGGCCAAGCGGACAAGATGCTGAATATGTGAAACAGATCACCATTTTTGATCGGTAAAATTTTCCGCGTTCCTGTAGGGGTACGATGCAGTACGAATGACAGTACTGTCCCTGCGAGCAGTAGCCATTGCACCGTTCTCACGTATGGCCGATCTGGCACCGATGCCGCCAAGGCGAGAATGACGAACAGGTGGATGAACAAGGGCACGTAGTGACCATTCTTGTGCCATGTGATCCTTGCCCATTCCATGAGCAACAGCAAGGCAATTGTCATTTCTTCTTTCTCCGCTTTGGCGCAATATTTTCTACCTCTACTCCGACCCCTCTGCTTTTCAGTAGTTCATCTATCATCGATCTAATGATGAATACGTCCAGCAACATGTGAGGGTGTCTACTTTCTGCCGATTGAATCCGAAGTCGTTGCAGTTTGTCATCGCTGAGTTGGAGCTTTCTCGCGGTCATATCTTCGATCCCTCTGTCTCCTCAAAGTAGCGAGCATGTAGGTGATGAAGATTATAGAACCACTCAGCGAGTTCCATCTTGTGTCGTGCGAACCAGCTTGGATCACGGTGTGATTCCATGTGCAGTTCATGATTCAGAGGAAACACCCAATAGTCAGATCCTTGCGCTCCGACCGATGTAGTGTGGGCCGCGTCGATCTTGTTGCCTTCGACTTGCGGGGCATCTGTGACGATGCACTTAAATTCAGGCTGTTCGTGTATCCAGCGAAGGTAGCCGGGGTCGGCTTGCCTCTTTGGCTTGGGAATAGCCAGAGCAGTTGACGCCTCTGCGAGAGTTCGTTGTAGTGTTCCCTTGACCCCCTGAAGCATCTCTTTGTCTTCGCGGGAAGCAGACTGAGACATTTCCTCGATCTCTGCCACCACTTTCTCGACCTGTGACGCCGCACGTTCGCCAGCCGACAGGAGTTCATGCGTCTTGTCGGCTTCGGGCATTCCGGCATTCTTCGGTAAAACTTGATAACGAATGAAATTCCATGACGGCTCTTTGCCCCGCGCAACGATGTCCTTGAACAGACCGTTCATGTGTTCTTCAGTAGGGAACCGCTCTGCCAAATTCATCGCGGCATACAAGTTCGTGTAGTTGATGCGAAGAATTTCGGCAATGCGTTGAATCCTGCCGCTACCTCTGTCTCTGCTGATCCAGCCCTCTGCTTCGTACTGGATGATCTTCGCGCCGATCTCCCAATACCCTCTGATTACGATTTCAGACGAGATGCGGATCTTCTGTTCATAGATGTCTTTGCACTCTGCGATCAGGGTGTTCTCGTCGCGGGTTTTTACAAGAACCTGAGTCATTGATCTGCTCCTGCAAGGTCTACCTTGAAGGATGGTTCGCCTGTGACAAACTCAACGCCGTCAGGCATCTGCCCTCCTGCGGACACAGAGTCTTTGATGGCTTTCTTGGCAGGAGAGTAGGTGGTCTTCTCGTTGATTAGTTCAGTGTTATGCTTCCGCGCCCACGCCATGAACGCTTCTTCGTCTGTGATGACCGTCGATTCACTGCCAGATCTCGTCTTGATTGTGCCGTTAATCAGCTTGACAGTCTTCTTGCCGGTGATCGCGATGTAGCCACGGAGAGATTCTTCGTGCCAGTTGATGCGCTTGAGCAGGGAAGTTGATTGCTTTTCAAACCACTGATCTGCCCTGTCGATCATGCCCTGTCGATGATTTTCGAGTTGCTGGATGTCACGATGAATCCTTTGCATGGATTCCATGTGACGCTCGGCTTCCATCTGATCGTGAACGTCATGCACCTCGATGGGATAGAAGCCGCTAGCATCGGCGTTGCTTTCCTGTTCCCTTGCCTCATGCTCGGCAAAGAGGTCGTCTAGTTCTTCGTCTCTTACGTCGAACGGATCATGATTTACAGCTTCCATTAGAGCTTCCTTTCGGCCAATATGTATCGGGCATAGCCCTGAGACATGTCAGTGGTGATTTGGTATCCATCTTCACGTAGTTCAGCAATCCGTGCCGCCAATCGAAAACACTTGTATCGTTCAAGCGCATCCACTGGTGTGATGGAAAGACCGCACTTCAAGTGTTTAAGAATTTTCATTCGTTGGTTTGTTTTCATGATCTCATCTCTCATAAAGAATGTTGCGAGTGCCGTCCCGGTAAATCGCTTCTGCTTCTGTGATCTCCCATTCGGGAAACAGTATTAGAGAACTCAAGTAATCTCTGAAGTGACATACCTTTACAGTTGGGACGCCTCTGTAGAATTGCGTTAACGTGCCATCGATAAAGTGTTCATCGACGTAGACAAACTGGTGTTGCATGTTGCTAACAATCGTCACGTCTTTGTAGCCTTCGTCAAAGGCAAGAATCTGAGCCACGCTTTCTGACCATTCACCGCATCTACCAACAAGTGTTTCTTTGCCCGTCGGGTCCATCTCCTTGCGAACAGCTTTTGCTACTTTATACCAGTGTCTCATGAGACATACTGCTCAAAGGACGCTGTGCCTTTGTTCCAGTAGAGTTCAACTTCCCCTGTTTCACCGTTCCTGTGCTTCTCGATGTAGATGAATGCTTTCCCTGCCACATCTCCGATTTCTGGGTCGTAGTCTGTGCTGTAATACTCAGGGCGGTGAATGAAGCCAACGACATCGGCCATTTGTTCAATGGCTCCTGACTCACGTAAGTCAGAGAGTTGAGGCTTGTTGCCTTTCCGCTTCTCAGTTTCACGTGAAAGTTGAGCAAGGCAGAGGACGCAAAGGTCGAGATCTTTTGCGATGGCCTTAAAGCCGTCTGCGATTCGCGCCACCTCTTGTTCCCTGCTGTAGAGTGCCTTGCCGTCATAGGTGAAGATTTGGAGATAGTCATTTACCATGACTTTGATCTTGTGCTGTCGCTTCATAGCTCGCGCCCTGTATCGGGCCGCGCCTATGGAGAGTCCAGAGGTATCATCGATGAAGATCGGAGCCGCACGTAGTCGCTCCTTTGCCGCTTCGTAGTCGGCTTTTTCCTTGTCGTCCAGATCACCATTAAGCAAATGGAAGGATGACATCTTGGCGTCAAGAGCGCATAGCCTGAGTAGGATTTGCGTCCTCGACATCTCCAGCGTATTGAATAGCACAGGCTGCTTGAGTTCAAATGCCATGTGATGAACGAGCTTCACCGCGAGCGCGGTTTTCCCCATGCTCGTTCTTCCTGCAAGGACAAGGACATCCCCGCCTCTGTAACCTCCGATGATGCGCGTCAGATCATTGAAGGCAGTTGGGATGCCTCGATCATAGGTCTTAAGCATGGCATCCATTTCATCCACATCATCGGATGCCGCACGTGGCCCATTGTCTACGCCTTCATCACTTAGTTCGGTGAGATCTTGGCTGATGGCGTCGATCACAGCATCGACGCTTGTGGAGCCTTTTTGTGATGCGCCAAGGTGTTCGTGCAGTTTGTAGATCAGTGCCCGTTGACGCCACTGATCCTTGATGTAGTTGCTGTGTTGCTCAACCATCGCAGGGATGGTTGCTTCTGTCATTGTGTCTGCAACAAACATCACTGCTGAATCGCCTTCAATCAGATTTTCATCGCGCAAGTAGTTGCCGATTCTGATCGAGTCAACGGGGCCATCTTCAGCCAACTTGGCAATGGCTTGGAAGGCAACGCGGTGATTCTTCACATAGAAATGTTGCGGACGTAATATCTCGACAGCAGTAGCAATCGATCTCGGCTCCAACATCATACAGCCGATAACAGACCGCTCTGCTTCTATGGACTTTCGTTCATTTGCTTGTAGTTCGTCGGACATTTCTCCCTGTTCTCCCTTGCAACAAAGATACGAAAGTTTTCCGATTCCGGCAATCTATCTATGACATGCGATCTCTTACCGTGTCTGCGATTACATCGGCTTCCGCATACGCCTGAGAGCCTTCAGATTCGCTCTCTATGAGGTAGCTTACGCGATCCCCTACACAGTCCGTATAGATCGTGCAATGCCACGACGAGACGCCTGTGTGGCACTTGTCGAGGCTCCAGAGTAGATCGGCCAGATGGTGTTCCTCGTAGCCTTTTCTGATGTGAATCCAGATTCTAAAGGGGTGATTGCCGTGCCCACAGCATGATTCGACTGTTTGGATGCAGGGGAGTTCGTTGATGGCGTTACAGATGTTGATGCACTCAGGGTCCATGTCGTCTGGGAGTTGGACGACAAGAGCCTCGCCGGAAAGTGCGGTCATTCCTTGACCTTCTTTCTTTGTCGATAGTGCTGTTGACATAGCTTGTGACCGTGGATGGGCTTTCTACAGCCTTCGTGATTGCACAGCTTCCAAGGAAGGGGAGCCTTGAGTTGTGTGTAGTGGGGTATGCAATACTCAGATCCAACGGCCCTTTTCAGGCATCCCTTGGCTTCGCATTGGTTTTTGTGAGTTGCTGGTGGCATTGTTTCATTTCCTCGTATTCTCTTTTTGTTCGATAGGGCCAGTAAGGGGAGGGAATAGTTGGCTCTTGTACTTTTTCGCGCATTCGTGCTACCGCTGTTCTGATGTCTGATTCGTCCATTGGTTTTTCTTTCTTATGAGTGGGGCGAGGAACCCGCTCTCCGGTTCCCCGCCCCGGTGGTGCTACACTACATACGCCTTTCAGGGCAGAACTTTTGTCCAAGGGGCAATGACTTTTCGGGGTGGTCCTTACATAGATAAGTAGAGTAATGGATGCCCTTTCGTGTTACTTGTCCTCTGACCAAATCCTTGCCGCACTCAGGGCACTCAGGCGGTCGGCCTAACGGCTTGTAGTCTGGCGATGCTCGATAGCCAGCCCATGCCGCTTCCCATTTCCAACCGTCTCCAGTTCGCGTCTTCGTGCGAAGAGCCAGAGGCGACAGAGTCGGGATTCCCTTGTCTTGCCACTGCTTGATGCCAATGACCACTTCTTCGATGATGTGCCACGGCTGTTTGTCGATGCGATTTATGTCATCGAATGCTTTCGCGTATTTTATAGCTGGAGCGGGATTGCGTGGCATTCCAATGGTCTTGCCCCATTCCTTTACAAGGCCCAAAGCTTCTTTTGATGGGACGTACTCTTCCTTCTCTTTCTCCTTTGTTTTCTTTTTCTTCTTACCGTCCTTGATCCATTGCTTCATGTCTGCCGCGAAGGATGCGATGGAGTTCTGCTCCTTCTTACCAATCTCCTCGCTTCCCTCGCCTTCAAATGTTTCCATCAGATCTTTGATGTCTTTTTCCAGCGAGTCTAGCGAGTCCATTCCCCTATATTTAATAGCAGACATGCCTTGTCGGAGGAAGGTCAGCGTTACTCTTACTACTGCCCCTGCTCTGTATAGGCGCTTGGCATCATCGATTGTGAAGTGAGTTCGTTCTTTTGCGGGTGGAGGGTCAGGATTTTGGAGATGCTCTGTTTCTCTTTCTGTTTCGGCATCCGTTAAAGGCTCTTCTGGTGGCTTCGGTTCGGGGTTTAGATCTGGCTTTGGATCTGGTTTTGGTGCGGGTTCAGGTTTTTTCTGATCGTACTCCTTGCCATCTCTCTCCACCTTGCGAGATGATCTGTCCAGATTCATCTCAGAAGACATCTTGCCGACAAGATGTCGACTGACGCCGATGTGTTCAGCGATCTTCACGTCTGACCACTGTGCCCATTCTTCATCGACCAGCATCCGTTGCGCGGCAGTTCGCTTCTCTTCGTTTGTTAGTCGAAGAGGGTGCTTGGCATTGGCTCCAAGTGCGAATAGGATGGCGTCTCTCTTTGTGCCCTTGCGAAGATCGATAGTAGCTTCGGTGATTCCTCGCTTCTTCAAGGCTCCAAATCGATGGAAGCCATCGGATAGCCAGTACTTGCCATCCCCCTTCTCGTCCCAAAACACCACGATAGGCGGGAACTTCTGCTTGTCCAACATTTGGTCGGCATAGTGTTCGATCACTTCTTTGTTAATCGACTCACGCGGCTGAACATCCTTGCTGGCCGTGATGAGCTTCAAGCTGAATTTCTTGTTCATGTCGCTGGCTCGGGATGGCGTGAGGCGAACGAGTCCATCCAGTAGGAGACGGTCATGCGAGCCTTGGTTCTGTTGAGTTCAGGAAACTCTTCCTCTACATACGATCCCGCGCCGAACATGTTCGTTACCCCACTCTCTCGTAGGTTGTCCAGAAACACCAACATTTCATCAGTGCAATAATCAGGCTGTAGCATCAGTTCAACTCCACTGCGGTGATGAGTTTCATTTTCTCGATAAGAATCCATGTGAGCTTCTTGTCGAGAGTGTGGTCTGCTACGAGCTTGCTGATCACGACGCCTTTCGTTTGTCCTATACGACAGGCTCGATCCTCTGCTTGGAGATTGTTCGCAGGGGTCCAGTCCATGTCGACAAAGACAACTTGATGCGAGCGCGTCAACGTGATACCTACGCCACCGGCTTTGATCGTACAGGCGATGCCTTTGAGTTCGCCAGCTTGGAACTGTCTGACAGACTCTTCTCGATCTGCTGCCTTGTCTGATCCAGTAATCGTCTTCCATCCTTTTCGTTCCCCAAGCACCGTGATCGGGTCCGTGTGGGCACTGAAGACAATGATTGGCTCTCCAGCTTCCTCGTATTCCTCTGCGAGTTGAAGCATGGCTGGTATCTTGGCTGTTGCCAGTAGCCGTCTGGCTTCTGACATCTCTTCAAACAGGGTGCGTGATTCTTTCCCCATCGCTGACTCGGAGATAGCTTCGTCAATGTCGATGCCAGCATCCTCTGCGGCCTGAATGAAACGATCACAGACCTTTGTGGTTTTCTTGTCGAGCGTAACGGGGATTGTGCGATACAGCTTGCCGGGGAGTTCCGGCATTACCTCTTTGCGTGTTCGCCTCACAGCAACTTTGCCAAGTCGTCGAGGAATGGATGGATGTGGTTGGCCGAAGGTGTATCCCCCAAAGGTTCCCGGCCTTGCTCTGAACAGCTTGAGAAACGTCTTGTATGTACTTCCAGAGTCTGTGCCCAGATTGAATACCATGTGTTCAAGCTTCGCGGAGTAGAGGACGTGCCAGAGTTCAAGAGGCTGGTTCATCAGCGGTGTTCCGCTGAGTAGCCATACTCGTCCGTCCTGTTTGAGTAGGTTTCTTGCAATGGCTCGAAATCTCTTTGTTCGTTGTGAATTTGGGCTTTTCAGATAATGGCATTCGTCTGCGATAAGGGTTCCTGAGAATGTTTCTGGTATCTTGATATCCTTTTCTATGGGTAGAATGTCGTAATTGATGATGACCACTTCATTCTCTTCCGGCCATTGAAAGCTGTGACGCCCTTCGCATACAACTGTCTTGAGTTCAGGTCGCCATTTCTCAATTTCATTCTTCCATACGGCTTTGATTGAAGCGGGACACACTACGATAGCTGATGTGTTTGTTGCGAGTGCCATAATGGTCACTGCTGTTTTGCCTGTGCCCATCTCGCTTGCCAAGAGTGCCCTGTTTCTGCTGGCGAGCCAGATGGCATCTTCCTTCTGGAATTTGAACAGTGGTGAGTTTTGTATCCGTGATAGGATCTCGTCATCGATATCAGACTTCTCGTAGAAGTGAAGCTTTACCTCCTTGTCTACATGAACTGTCAGCCCTGCCTTTCTGAGCGCACGTGCAAGACTTAGGGAAGACTTGACTTCCATCACGGTAAAAGATTCTCTTCTGCTGGCTCCGTGGATAAGACAGAGTTCGTTGTATTCATCGAACAGGTCATCCGGCAACCGTTCTTTCAACGAAATCAGCACTTTGCCACTGCTCTCATGAAGAGTGAAGTGAACCATCTATCCGAACAGCCTCTTCCAGAATCCCGGTGGCGACGGGGCATTGTTCCATCCACAGGAGCGGCATACGAGAGTTGCTTTGTCCCAATGGATTTTGGGAATGTCAACGCCGGGAAACCGTAGTGAAGACTTTGTGAATGACGTTGTTGTCAGCGGGGCATGGACTTCAACAATGAACGTCTTCACGGGAATGGCTTTGCACTTAGGGCACAGGCATTCTGGATCTGAGGGTGCGTTGTCAGCAATAGCTTTGTTCCTTGCCGATAGTGCTCTTTCTACCTCTTGCTCTGCTGTGATGAGTTGAGCTTCCATCTCGTCATAATGGGCCGCAGTGTCAGAAGCGAGTTCATCACTGCATCCTGCTTTTACCAGTGCATTCTTCAATTCATCGGCGGGGAGTACGATTGCGTCTGTCATCTTCCGTTATTTCTCCTTTGACTAGCGTCCATCTGAAAAAAAATATCGGCGTCGTATGAAAAGGGAAGTTGCTGGATCTCATGGTGAAGAGACTTTCATTTCATGTTCTCCAAGTAGATGCAGTTCGATGTTGCCAGTGTCTCTGTCAACGCCAAGCACCAACTGCGCTGCCATTGAGATCTCTTTCTTCTCGTCTCTGAGTTTGGAGTAGAGTTTACTTAAAGCATCATTCAAATTTTCTGGCACATCAACGAGTGCGTCGAAGCGCATGGGCATTTTGATTTGGTTCATTGGTATGTCTCATCAACCCTGTAGTGGTCTGTTGCCATTTTCGGATTCAGAGCTTCACGTGTAATGCCAGCGATCTCACTGAGAGTCATGCGGAGTTCGAGTTCGACGAGGGACAATCCATTGTTCCTCACTTTTGGGATCTTCACATTTCCAATAGCTTCGAGAGCTTTACGATAGGTAGCCAATACATTTCTCCTTGCTATGCAGATTTTGCTGGTTCAATAAGAGTGCCGCTCTGAAGCCTTGTAGGGAATAGCTTCAGAGCGGCGGGGGATAGGGCCAGTATTCAGTAGCAGGAATTTCTCAGCCGAAAGAGGTTACGTTCCTCAAGCGGTCATCTTGAATATGTCAACTGTAATGCCAGCGATCGTACGGCCGTACGATTCGTTGCCTTAGCGACCGGGAAGCCGTGGGTGGCAACGCCTATCCCTATTCAAATGGATCATCGTCGTTGATGTCGTGATCTACAACCTCTGCTGGCGGGTCCGTGAGCGGCCTGAATCCACGTGCCCTTGCTTGCATAGGATATCCATCCTGCTGTTCGTGCTGGATGTTTACGTACAGCTCTTCGCCCTCAAGGTCGGCTGTTGAGAAGCTGAAGTTGCCTTCGTCGTTTTCCTCTACGCCAACACATCGAGCGAGAGTCTTGTAGTTGCGGTTGGCGATCATCTCGCCCTTGGTCTGGTTCTGGCCCAGTGAGAAGTATTCAATGACTTCATCGAACTCACCGCCAGCGATTTCAAACCTGACAGTTCTCATCTTCTTCCCAGCCTTGGAGGGTCGAGTGCCGACTGTCATCAGCGTTGCGCGACTCCAACCAACTTCAGGTAATGGCGGTGCCTCGTTTACATTGGACATGTCTTCATCTTCAGGCCCATAGGATCGTTCGTTGATATCAGCGAACGGATCATTTTGCGTCATGCGGTTGCTCCTTCTGATGTGAATGGGAAATTTTGGAGTATATAGTACTTCTTCTTTATGGTTGTACAGTACTACATATAAGATGTACATAAGTACTTAGTACTGTACAAAAGATTACTATATACTCCGAAATTTTTCGTGGTGCCTTTTGTTGCTTTTCCTGCTCTCCAAGTGCAACTCCAATATAGCGATGGATAAAAATCCTGTCAAGCTTTTGTTTGTGACATGTCACCACGTTTTTCACTGTAAAAGTGAAATGTAGAATGTTTTTATGTGGTGACAAGGGGCTATCATGCGTTCATCTCATGATAGACTCCTGTGAGCAACAAGTCTATCGTGCTTTATCTCATGATAGTTCATGGGAATTGTCACTTGAGATTTTAGTCCGCTGTATGAAATTCAAAATCTATCTCCTTATCCTCTCCTTCTTCTACCGGATCGCTGTTGCTGTTGCTGGGGGCAGTGGCTTTGAGTTCGCCGTGAGTAGTGTACAGTTCATCCAGTGTCGTGTTGAGAGTGTCGAGCGGTAGCTCTTTGAGAGTGCCATCCTTCTGAATAGATTCGATTTTCTCATTGTACGCTTCTCTGCCACGTTGGCCGAATGTGCTGAACATGACTTTGCCAGCCTTGGTGATCTTGGCAATGACAAGCGTCTTCTCTTTCAGGTCGTCGCGCTCATTGTCGAACGACTCACCATCTTTTTCGGCAAGCTCTTCATCTGACTCTTGTTGCGGCTGTTCGCCGTTGTTCGGTGCATGAGCCAATAGCGACTCAAATGTCCAGAATGTTGGATTCTCAACTGTGTCGCCGTGGTTGTAGACGCCCCACTTGTCGCGGATGACGATGCCAGTTCGATTGCCATCATCGGACACTTCCAAGTGCAGATGAATGGTGCCGAAATACTTCGTGCGCTTTTCAGTGTCGAGCTTCTTGCCTTGCGTGACGGGCTTGCCGTCGATCACCTTTATATCGTCTTCGATGCGGCACAGGAGGATAACATGCATGGGAAGATTGAACAGCTTTCGCATGAGATCTTTCCACGGGCGCTTGATGTGACGCCAGTCTCCGAATTGGAGTTCGTCGGGATCTTCTCTGTTTGACCGTCCGTCGTTGACTTTGCGTTCTAGCTTTGTGATATAGCCCTCTTGACAGGCTTCCCACAGCAGTGAGCCGTTGTCTACCACCAGAGTTCCGTTGGGATCTGGATTGGCAAGCATGTAATCAACTGCCTTTTCAGTCTCTCTGAATGACCGTGTCTCAAGGATGTGAAAGTCGAACGGCACTTCAGCCGTATCGCGATCAATTCGACGGTGACTGGTTTCTTCCGTGACTTTACGATGATAGCTGCGGCCACTAAACAGCGATGCGTTGCCTTCCATGTCGATGATGTATGGCGAGGGTGCGGTGAGGCCGAAGTGCGTCTTGCCAGCGTCCGTATCGCCCGACACAACAAGCTTGAGATACTGTTTGACTCGCTTGGCCGGTGTAAACGGGCTTTTCTTCTTAGCCATTTGTGATCTTCTCTCGGTTGTAGTGAACGGCGGTTGTCGTGACATAGCAGTTGAGCGAATGCTTTTCTTGGCTCAGTCGAACTCGATCTGCATATCTCTGCGGAACTTTGATTTGCAATCCTCTCTTTCCTGCTGATGAGATCGTAAACTCGCCAACTAGATCACCTCTCTTTCGTTTCTCCTTTATGAATACAAGATCGGGCATTGACTTGGGCCGTGGAGCTTGGATATAGCAGAAGAGGCTGGAACCTACCGTGAGTCCGTGCTGTGCGGCAAACATAGCTGGAAACGTAACGTACCAGTTCCCTTTGCCGGGGGTATGGTCCTGTAATTTGTAGTTTTTTATTAGAATCAATTTTTGTCTCTTTTCACTGGTAGAAGGTGAATTTTGATGACTAAAATATAGTGACTTGTCACTTTCGTGTCAAGAGGGTTTCTTGACTTATGGAAGATATGGAGGTAGACTTTTCTCGACTGGAGTACCTACTCCATGTGGCGAGTGACGCTCGTTGCGAATATTCCTTGAGAATGCTCTGTAGGTGTTCCTGTTCTCCTATAGGGGGAGTTGCTTAATCGCGGCTTCCCCTATCATTTTGTGTGGTGTTGGTCAGTTTGCCGTCGATGTTCTGAAATCTTCCCAGCAATTTCTCTGTACTGCCTCCGTTACTGCCAGTTGTTGCGTAGATGTAGACAACGTCTACGCCGTCTTCGTGTTGACAGGCGACTCTCCCGCCTACCTCCCATCCTCTGATGTGTCCTCTGATTCCTGAGTCTTTGCCGCCCATGCGAGTTGCTTCGCTGCGGTTGCCTTGAATGTTTGCATAGAAATGTCCCATTACTTTGTTCTCCAGTATGCGATCCATCGGCTGTCTCGGCGGCTCTTTTTTTCCGCGAGGTTCAGCGATTGTTTCGCGTCGTTGAGTTGTTGCTCCAGCATTCGTATGTGCCATCGTTTGCGTGTGATAAATGATGAGAGTGCTTCTTCTGGGGTTGGTTCTGCCCACGGTTTTGATGCTGTGGTTTTGACAAACTTCTCTTTGATTTTGAGACCGGAACGATGTCGATAGTCGATCCAAGCTCCAGAAGGAGTTCGTCGGATGACTTTGAAGAAATCTAGTTCTAGCGACAGGTGATGGTCATTCATGCGAATGAATGATGAGTTGTCTGCTCCGAAATGCGTATGGCCCACTTTCCGAGTTTCGTATCGATACAGCAACTCTACAGCACGACCCCTTGACTCTTCGCCCACGCTCTTAGCTGTTGATCGTTTTGTATCCAATTGCGCCTCTCATGGTCATTGAGTTCGTGATCTGGAAGTTTCAGGATGTTGATGATTGCCATGTCGATCTCAGTCTTGTGAGTGTCAATAAATTCCTTGATGGTCATCGTGTAATCTCCGACTTCACTTTCTTCTTTTGAACTTGTTGGTCTTTGCGTTTCTTCCGAACTTGTTGGACCTTGCGTTGTCGTTGTTTGGCAACACGGCCATACGGGCCAGCGCAATGAGAGTTGCTAAGTTGAACCACTCTTCATCGCCTTCTTCTGTGGATAGAGCGACAACGAGTTCGCCGTAATCTGGCGAGTCCCCGAATGCGTTGTCGAAGACTTCGCCATATACCTCTGCGCTAATTCCCTGTTCATCGGGTTCATGCATGTCGTCGCGGCATTTGTCTGTGAACTCCAGAAGGCGGTTGAGTGTGTTTTTCATCAGTCATCTCCTTGCTTTCGCGCAGACTGCTCTTTTGAGAGACTTCTAAGGTAGTTGTCGATGCGTTGACCGAGAAAGCGTACGGCGTTGAGTTCTTCGTCTTTTTCGCTTAATGCCTTGCGAGCTAACTCTTGTTCTACCCCTCGGGAACATTGTATGTCAACAAGTAGCTTTACTGCTTTTGCTTCTAAGTGATCGAGGACAATTGGATTGCTCATGCTGTCTCCTTGAGGACGTGATCTATTTGATTTACAAGGGTGAGCAATTCTGGATTGTTGCGGATCATGGCGTATTGTCGATATCTCTTGCTCCACCCTTGTAGCTCCTTGTAGGCTTGATTTGCCAAATCTTTTAACTCATTGTCGTTTGCTTCAAGGATGGGGGTGTATTCTCTTCCGCTGTTGTTCTTCTCGACATGGACAAACGCTCTGACATTTTCTGAGATGCCGTTTGGCATTTCGACGGTCAGTGCTATTGTTCTCATGAGAAGACGCGCTCTTTCTACGCTAAAAAGGAAGGCGCGTGATTCTTCTGTTTCATGAAGCTTGCACCACTTGAAAGTCATAGAGTCTGGATTGTTCGTGGCCCAATTGACGATAGTTTCGGGTTCGATGTTTCCGAACAGACTACGTATGAGTTCAAGTTCTTTTCCGTGCTTATTCGCTTGATCGTCGGTCATGAGATGAGATAGAGATACATAGTCGGGCATGTTGTTCCTTTTGGGTTGGTTTGTGGACTGTGCTGTGCGGTGCTGTGCAGCGGAGCGGTTTGCAAGGCATAGCGTTACCGTGCATGGGACTGTGCAGTGCTGTGCATGGCAATGCATCGTTTTGCCGTGCCTTGGACTGTGCGGTGCTGTGCAGTTCGGCGCTTCGCTCGACAAAGCTAGACGGGGCGTGGGACTGTGCAGTGCTGGGCTGTTCTCCGCAATGCGTGGCGGTGCATTGCATAGCAGAGCAGGGGATTGTGCGGTGCTGTGCAGAGTATCTGCGTGGCGTGACTTCGCCTTGCGACGGACTGTGCTGTGCGATGCCCGGCATCGGTTTGCAGAGCTTCGCAGTGCATCACAGAGGTGTGGACTGTGGTTTAGCCTTCGCTCGCAATTCTGAATTGACCATGCAAGCCGTGCTTGATCACTCTCCATGCTCCGATTCCAACGGATCGTCCTGCCCTGCTGAGTAGATTGCAAATCTGCTTGAGGGTTAAGAAGTCGTTGTCCCATTCAATGGGAAGCTGGCATGACCAATCGACAAACTCTGCTCTTACTACCGCTGTGGTTCGTGGCGTTGTGTTTCCTCCTACGCGATCAATCCGAAGTCTGCGTTCGCTAAACAACAGAGGAACCATTTCGACAGTGGGAATGAATGCTTGGTTGGCTTCGGTCATCTTGATGTTAGTCATGCGCGCCGCGTCTTTAGCGGCAAGCCGAAACCCGCTGGCAGGAAATCCATACTTTCCCGGCGCATCTTCCGGTGCGTCTGGGTCGAGGATATAACAGGATTGTTCAAACTCAAACATGCGATCCCGTTCTTTCTTTGCTTTGGTGCTGTTTTCTTTTGTTTCGACCATTCCGTCGATTGTTTCTTGCGACATTCTGTCGCACAGCAAAGGGGTGACTCCTTCGATTCCAAGCACTGTTCGTCTGTAATCTGGTTCTTTGATTGTTAGGATTTCTTTCTTAGCCATGATGTTCTCCTGTTGGTCGTTGTTTGCTGCCGTGAGACTCTGTGTTAGTTTGCAATCCATCTTGCCAGCCTACGGGCATTCTTATCTTGGGGTCTGCTAGCACCCAGATGTGAAACTGGTTTGATGTGTCTACGACTCTTGAGTCAGCCGGATAGAGTTCGATGCCTTCGTGTTCCGGTCCTACGAGTTCATTCTTGATCTGTTGAAACTCACGCCAGTCCCTCGCTGGCTCTTTGTTGTGGGTCTTGATTGAGAGGTGTATCCACGAAGTGTTATTGCTGACAATGGATCTATCGATGTTGACTTGGTACTTGTCGTTCACCCAGATCTCATCGCTAGCGAGGCGTTGATATTGCATCTTCGCTTCTTTCCAATTACAGCTTACTCCCATCGCATGGTTGTGTTCTTGGATGCCTTTGATCCGCTCTTTCACAGAGCGTCCTTGCCAGTCGAGTTGACTGCGCTTGAAGGGGGTCATTTGGAATCGAGGCTCATTGCATGGTCCCTATGGCTTGTGCGACAACGATGCCGACAATCCGATAGTCTCCCACGTGAGGCGTACCGGCCATATCACATGCGACAGGATTGGTTGGCGGCACAGGGTCTTTCATTTTCGCTTCTTCATCGAGGATCATCTCATACTTACCGTTTGCTGAGTGGATTATCTCGATCATGTCACAGCCGATCCATCCGTAGTAATCTTGTAGCGTTGCATGGCGGTCCAGAGTTACCATAGAGGAGCGTCCGTCTGGATAAATGATTCTATGAAGGTTTTTCATGATTTCTTCTTCTCCTTCGGATCGAAGTGAACGGATGTTCCTTCTTTGACGATGAATTGCGGTGGCGAAAAAGCGTAGAGCGCGTACTCCAAGTGAGTGTTGCATTCAGGACAGAAACATTCCCACTCGCTTTCAGGCATATCGGGTCGAGGGTCTTCGTGTTCTCGTTCAACAGTAAGACTCACTTCGTGTTTGCATACAGGACATGGCCTAGGGATTTCTAGCATCTTTGCGATGAAGTTATCTTGCTCTGCGTAAATCCTTTTGTATCTCATTAGATTTCGGCCCAATCTTGACCGCCATCGGCTAGTGCGGTTATCACATTTTCGCAGTAGTCGGGTTCTGCGCCGTATTCGTACATCTGATCCATCGTGGTGCCGTCTTCGTCGATTTCTGTCTCCGTCCACATTCTGAACAGGGAGCGCATATTCCACGGTATGAAATTGGCTGACATGACGCCTTGATTGACAGCATCGAGAACGATTCTTTCCAAGCACCAAGGGTGATAGACGCCGATGTTGTTTTTACTGAGAAAAAGACGAGTGTCGTCGATGAGTTCATCGGGCATCATGGTATGGTAGATATCCATGAAACAGTGATCGACATCGTAGCCTTGGAAGTGTTCACGCGCCGAGCCGACAATGAACTCGCACTTGTCGTAACCCTCTCTGTCGGTGAAGCGATCTTCAAATGCTTGCACAACATCTTCATTTCGCTCAAAGATCCACAGCTTTTCGACCTCTTCTTTGGCAATGACACGCAAGGCGTAGTAGCCGAGTCCGAGTCCAGCTGTCGCGCATACGCCATCCGCTTCCAAGATGGGTAGCCACGATGATTGCATTTCCATGTGGCTGAGAGACATCGCCAGTTCCCACTTGCCCTGTAGGGCGGGAATGGGATTGGCTACGTGCAGACAGGGCACTTTCACGGTCTGGCGCATGTTTGTGTTAAAGAAATCATCGACACGCATAAACTTGCCGCCGACAATGTTGATCTTTGCTTTCTTGCCGGTCCAATCTTTCATGTTGTCATAAAAGGCGAGTTCGTGTTCGATGTAACTGTCCTCGAAAGGATTGAGTTCATCGATCCTATTCTCCAATACTTCAGTCATGGCTTTCTCGGTCGTGATAAGGGCGAGCAGCATCCTGCTCCAAAGGCAGGGGCAAGTTCCCAGTTTGGTTGGGTCTTGATGTATTCGTATTTCGCACAGGAGGCTTTTAAGCCTTCCCATTCGAGATGCTTACATGGCACCCCTTCTCCGAAGGGGCATGGAGCTTTGCTGCAACAGTAGCCCGAGCGAATACATGGTGTACTGCCGGGATACAGCGGCAGATCATCCATGCTTTGTTCCCTTGTTGATAATCTGGATGGTGAAGATGCGACTGAGTGTCCAGCCGAAAATTCCGATTGTGCCGAGAAACTCGATTGTTGCGAGTGCTTCCCTTGCTACTTCAGTCCATTCAGTCATCGCTGGACACACCCTTGCTTTCGCACCAATGCCAGTCGCCTTTTAAGTCTTCAGGATCGAAGGCTTCGATAGGCAAGATGATGACATCCTCTCGCAAGAGGTATTCATCGAGGGTTTGATATTGCTTGTGCGGGCCGTACTTCTGGTGATCTGGATCAGCCATTTCAGAGTACTTGCCTGAGTCGTTATCGAATAAGCAGTTGCGCTCGTACGCAGTTAATTGCGTCAGGGTGCATTCTGATTCGTCGTCGGCGTAATTGTTATAGGAGTAGTCTGCTCCACAACACGTGCAAGTCACACGGTCGGGGGAGTGGCCGAAGAAGTTGTGAAACATTACTGCGGCCTGTTCTTCCGGTGCTTCGATGTAGATGACTTCAGCGGGTGGTTCCTTTGTGCTTCCCCCGCTGTGCATGTCGTAGAATTGAGTCCACATCAGTTCCATACCTCCTTGATTTTCTTGCGTTTGTTCGGCGCGACAACTTCCCATACAGTGCCGCACCAGAGGTTGATGCTCATGGCGTGAAAAAAATTGTGCGTGACAATCTTAAAACGTGAGCCGTTTACCGTTACTCCAGTGACGTGATACTCAGTGTTCGTATTCGACTTCATCGTCATGATCTCCTTGGTCTTCTGGCTCGGCAACTGCGATGCCCATTTCTGAGAAGAATTGAGAGGGGCCAACGATCTGATTCCGATGCTCCGTGTAGTGTGACAGTGTGAGGGTCTGTTTGGCGCGAGTGACGCCGACATACATGAGTCGCCGCTCTTCAGTCACGTCGTCGCACTTGCTGTGCGGTAATAGCACGTCGCAGAGTCCAGCGATGAACACGACAGGAAACTCCAGCCCCTTCGCTCGATGCAAGGACATAAGCTTGACCTTGTTCCCGCCTTCCTTTTCCTCAGATCGACGGATCACGTCGTGGATGTAGTTGAGCATTGTTTGGATAGTGTTGAAGTTTGCCGCCGCACACGACATCTCAGAGAGGTTGGACAGGATCTCGAAATCTTCCTCGCCAGTATCAGAGCGATTGTCGATGAACCACTTGTCGTATCCCATGTCCTGCCGGATGTAGCTCATGAAGCTCGTGGGATCTGGAACGAGTTCCTCTAACGCTTCCAAATCTTCTTTCAGTTTATGGACGGAGGGTAGGCTCCTTCTGTTTACTGATGAAAAATGTCCAGACAGGCATTCAATAGGTCCGAGTTCTTTTGCTTTTGGATGCCACTCAGCGATGAACTTCTTGCCGAGGTATCGAGTTGGCTTGTTAATTAGCCGCTCGAAGTGGCTGAAGTCTCTGAGCTTGTCCATTGTGGTAGCCACTTCCATGTAGGCAATGATGTCACGGATCTCTTGGCGTCCGTAGAAGCCTTCGCTGCCGATGATTTCGTAGGGTATCGTCTTCTTAATCATTGCATCTTCAAGCGCACGGCTCTGAGCATTGGTGCGATACAGCACAGCGATGTCTTCCCATTCGCCAGTGTAGTTGGCGCAGTTTGTAGCGATGGCCTCGGCTTCGTCTTCGTTCGTGTTGTGCGCGTCCATCACCTTCACCTCGCCTACGAATCCTGTTTCGGAAGTTAGAGGCTCAGTTCCCTCGTCGTTGAGCGCGATGAGTTGATTAGCGTGGTCGAGGATGTTAGATCCGCATCGATAATTCTTGTCCAGTGATACGACCTGTGCATCGGGGTGCTTGTCCTCAAAGTCGAGGATGTAGCTTGGCTCACTGGCGCGGAAGCCATAGATCGATTGACGCGCATCCCCGACTACGAAGAGGTTGCCGTGTTCGGCAGTAAGCATCTCGATGATGGCTTCTTGCACAGGGTTGATGTCTTGATACTCATCGACGCTCACGTAGTCCCATTTAGTCTGCGCCTCGGCCAGCCGTTGCGGGTGCCGCCTGAAGAGGTCGTAGGTCATGATCAACATGTCATCGAAGTCGATTAGTCGTTCTTTTCTTTTCTTCTTTTCATACTCACGGTAGACAAGTCCGTAGTATTCGATTTGCGAGTCGGGGTAGTTCTGGTTTTCCAGCCAGCTATCAAACTCATTTCCTGCGTGAATCATCGAGTTTTTCGCTCTACCGATTACGCCTTTGCACAGCGGCTCGTCTTCGTCGTTCAAGTAATTCTCGGTGTGGGCTTCTTTGATGAACTTGCGAGCTTGCCATTGATGAAGAATGGCACAGCCATACTTGTAGGCTGGGTCTACCTCATCAATGTGTTCCTTCAGGATGTGCCAGAAGACAGAATGGATTGTGCCTACAGTTACGTCTTCGACAACGTGGCCGATGGCATGTTGTAGTCGCTCCTGCATCTCCGTCGCCGCCTTCTTGGTGAAGGTGAAGGCAAGGATTTGTTCAGGTCGGATGCCGTCTTCGATCATGGCCGCGATGCGCTCCACAAGGACGCGGGTTTTACCACTTCCCGCTCCTGCGATAACGCACACACGTCCTTTGTGCATCCGAACAGCCTTTTGCTGTTCAAGGTTGAGATCCATTACAGGTTTCCTTCCTCGACTTTCTGAGAATCGCGCCGGACATCTTTCCCGTCGTCGGTGTTGAATGTGATTTGAGCGCATAGCGGGTGGAAGCGAGCGCGAAGCAAGAGTTCGTTGCATAATGCGATGTAGAGTTTGTTTCGTTCCATATTTGCTGGCATAGCGATGGGTGAATCGGGCAAGTTATTAGCGATGTTTCGGACGCTGTCTTCAGCTTGCTGAATCAATGATTCGATCTCGTCTACCTCGTTTTGGTCTTCGTTGCTGAGTCCGTCTTCGCCATATTCCGATAGTGAGCTTATGTCGATGCTCTCTATTTCATACAGCACGTTCCGAACAGCCTCTTGCCGGTCAAACGCGGCTGCGTCGTAGAGGATTTCTTTGAGCATTATGATGCAGTTCTCTTCGGTCCAGCCCCAGACACGTTGGAAGATCTCACAGGCGACGGCGATGGCGGCGTCTCCGGTGTCACAACAGCACATCTTTTCGATGACTTCATTCACGATAGAGAGATTGTTGCCGCGAGGGTGTACTGCTGATGCGAATGTTTTTACATCTTGGTGGTGGAGTTTATTAGTCATGTCCCATTCTCCTGTTGCGGGTGCATTACGGCAACTTCCTGAGTTGTTCGTGCAGGTCATCTGTGTCGCTGTCTTTGGAGCCGATCATGAGAGTCGCAGACACGCCAAAGCAGTGGAGGGTGTTGCTCATGTGCGTGACAAGTCCTGCTGACTCGATGTCTTCTTTCGGCCACACTAGTGACTCGGCCATTTCATCGTGCAATATCTCATTGGGGAATACGATGAAACCGTGGGTCTTGTGTTGGATGTACTTCACTTTAACTCCTTGATGAACATGTCGGCGCGGAAGCTGGAATTGTCTTCCTGAAGACGGTCAACGAAGATGCCGAGGATCTTGTCGAACGTGTCATCGTCCACGATCTTGTGGACGAGTTTCAGGATGGACGTGATTACTTTGTAGTCTTTGCGGGTCATGATATTTGCTCGTTGTATTGGTTGATGATGAGAGTGAGTCTGTTGTTGAACGACGCTTGCCATTTGGGCCACAGATCCTTTGGAAGCGGCAAGCTTTCAGAGGTGAGTTGAATTGGTGTTCTGTCTGTTGATGGGTTTTCGCGAAATAGATCAATGGCAACGCGAGAATAGCCGCCGTCATTCAAGTAGACGATGATAGGGGTTCCGGCGAGTAGTTCTATTGCGTTCAATCGATACGATTCCCAGATGTTGTCAGTGTCTTTGATTTCTTTGCCGGTCAGCGTGTCGCTGATGTGAGTGAACAGAATGACTAGACGCTCACGTGCCGTGGCGTAGGCGAGGCGGTATGGTTCAGTTTCGGTTGGTTCAGGTTCATCATCGGCCCACACGCCGTCCAGCCAGCGATATCCCCAGTCGACCATCTCTGTATGGTCTGGATCGTTGCATCGGCAAGTTTCATCTTCTCGATAGTGGTCAGGCATCATGATGACATGCGGACATTTCAGGAACGCGGACTGATTGAAGTGTCGCACGTGCGTCGTGGTGCCGTCTTCGTTGAGTGTTCTAAACTTTATCATGCCCTTTACTCCTTCAGGAAAGAAAGGGTCGGGTTCAGCGTGATGACGCGAGGTGCGAAGCCGCCGCTTGGATACGAGCCTTGCTTGTTTGCTTTGTGCGCCAGCTTCATCGTCCTGCCGATCTCGGTGCTGATCGTAGATAGGTCGAGAAATTCTTGTCCTTCATGAGTGAACATAGCGACGTGAACTCCGGTGCCAGCCGGTATCGTGATCTGCTCGTCTTCTGAGTAGTAGCGATTCATGCGAGTCTCCTGAGTGTGCATGCGT
>VTLG01007121.1_pt1 | contig 21471 bp, 16 predicted proteins | sample 4694571 | NCBI WGS metagenome assembly VTLG01 (sample SAMN12604809, study PRJNA352737) | marine metagenome | biome: ENVO:00000447; feature: ENVO:00000209|ENVO:00000569|ENVO:01000036; material: ENVO:00002151; isolation source: viral sequences binned using virsorter ... | reverse complement strand
CAAAGGTACAGCTATGGGGTCAGCATTTATGGAGACAACATGGAGGTAATGGTTCTGTCTTCTTAACTGTATGTGAAGGTGAGATAGATTGCATGAGTGCTAGTCAGATACAAGGTAACAAGTTTCCCTGTGTATCTATACCATCAGGAGTACAATCAGCAGCCAAGTATCTAGCAGCAAACTATAAATGGCTTGATAGTTTTTGTCGTATCGTTATTTGCTTTGACAATGATGAAGCTGGTAACAAAGCAGCAGAAAAATGTATGGAGGTTTTGCCAAGAGGTAAGGCAGCTATAGCAAGACTAGATCGTAATGATATAAACGATCATCTTGTATTAGGAGAAGGAGAGCTAGTCAAAGACAGACTATGGAAAGCTAGACCAGTAAGACCTGACTCTCTTATTAATGCAGCAGACGCTTGGGATTTGTTTACTAAAGAAACAAGTAAGCCTGTATCAGACTTTCCATTTCCAAAGCTAAATGAATACACAAGAGGTTTGTTTCCTAGTCAGATCTTTACAATAGCTAGTGCTAGTGGTGCAGGTAAGTCCACAATATGTAGAGAACTATGCCATCACTTCTTAAAAAGAAATCTCAAGGTTGGTTACATTGGGTTAGAAGAATCAGTACAAAGAACTCTTCAAGGTCTTGTAGGTATTGACTTGAATATTCCTTTGCACTTAAATGAAGATGTCATAACTAAAGATGATCTGCGGATTGCGTTTGATAACCTCACATCAACACGCAATCTTTTTTTATACAACCATTTTGGTAGCCTTGAACCTGATGTATTACTAGAACAGATAAGATACTTAGCGACTGTTGATGGAGTAAAGGTAGTAATATTAGATCACATAAGCATAGTCTTGTCTGGTCTTGAACTAGATAATGAACGCAAAGCAATAGATATCATAATGACCAAGCTTAGAAGTTTGAGTGAAGCTACTGGTATAGCTATTGTATTGGTCAGCCACCTACGTAGACCACAAGGACAATCACATGAGTCGGGCAGAGAGGTAGATACATCAGACTTGAGAGGTAGCCACTCTCTACTTCAACTATCAGATGTTGTGCTTTCGGCTTCTAGAAACCAGACAGGAGATGCTAGTGAAAGGCAAAGACTACAGCTTAAGGTACTTAAGTCTAGGCATACTGGTATGACAGGAGAAGTAGATAAATTATTGTACGACCAAAAGACAGGTCGGCTTGTTGTATATGAGGATTTTATTTAGCTATGACTTTACTTATTGATGCTGATTGGTTAGTTTTTTCTTCTTGTTGTGCAGCACAAGAAGATACAAGATGGAACGAGTGGGAGCATACCCAACATAGTGATGTAAGAGATTGTCTTAATATTATTGAGAACAGATTAGAGGTGTATAAAACTATTGCTAGCGGTAAGCACGACATAGTTATGTGCTTTACTTCTTACCCTACATTTCGACATGAGATATTTCCTGAGTACAAAATCAACAGAATAGGTAAGATAAAACCTTTAGCTTTAAAACACACCATTGATGAAGTAAAAGAAAGATATGAAACTGTTGCCTATGAAAACCTAGAAGGAGATGACGTACTTGGTTTGCTTGCTACCAATGGCAGATACAAAGACCCAATAATAGTTTCAGTTGATAAAGATATGAGAACACTACCATGCAAACTTATAGCTGATGATTCGATAGAACATATAACAAACAAGAAAGCAGACAGACATTGGTTTGAGATGTCACTAGCTGGTGATGCTGGTGACGGAATACTAGGTATCAAGGGTATGGGTATGGTTACAGCTTCAAAGACTTTAGCTAATACACCTGATACCAAAGAAGCACTATGGTCTAAGGTACAGGAAACATATACTAAGAAAGGTTATACGATTGCTGATGCTATCTTAAACGCAAGGCTTACAAGAATACTTAGAGAGGGAGATTATGATTACAATACAGGTGAAGTAAAACTTTGGAACCCATAAAGAAAACCCCAAGAGGAACCACACCCTTGAGGTTTTCTTAGCGTTGCAACAAGGTAACCACTCCTTGCTATCTACAGACTAACATATAATATAGATATAGCTCTTTAATTTTTGTGTCTTTACCTGTAATTACTGACGAACTTATACAAGCTTTAGATGCTGTATTTCCTAACAGACACCCAGACCTATCGCTATCAGATCGTGAAGTGTGGTATCGTGCAGGGCAGAGGTCTGTTGTTGAATATCTTATCGAACAGCAACTAAGACAAAAAGAAACTATGTTAACTAATAGAGTATTGGAGAACTAGCTATGTGTTTTTTTGGTGGCAGCACTCAAAGACCTGCGGTAGAAAAATATAAAAGTAAAAATGACGCTGCTGTTGTGACAGGTATGCAAACAGGTGTAGAAAATCCAAAAGATACAAAGAAAGTTTCAGATGAATTAAAAATACAAAGAGAAAAAAAAGAAAATAGATATGTAGATCCAAATATTGCAACAGCAGAAAAATTAACAACCACAAAAAGACGGAGTATGACTATGGCTGAAAAGAAAGCAAGAACAACTAGACAAAACAAAGCAAAATCTTTAGCTAATGCTAGAATGAAAAGTAAATTTAAATCTAGCCCTACAGGTCGTCAGACAGGAGTTGCTTAATTATGTGTTTTGGAAGACCATCGCCCCCACCTGCCCCTGCCCCCGAACCAGTTGATTCTGCTATAGAAGAAACTGCTGATGCAGTTGTTGTTGGCGATCAACAAAAAAAGAAAAAGAGTGAAGGCAAAAGGGCTATGGTTAGAAGGCTTGGAACTAGATCATTACAAATACCATTACTAGGTGGTGGTAAAAGCGGTGGAGATTTAAACTACCCAACTTAATATGGAATACTTAGCACAAGGGACAACCGCAGCAGGTAGGTATGAAGCTCTTGTTAGTAGTAGATCTGTCTACGATAGAGAAGCAAAAGAATCTTCTAAATTAACAATACCTAGCCTGATACCAGAACAAACATCTGGTACAAGAGCAAGAATAAAAACACCTTTCCAAGCAACAGGAAGTAGAGGAGTCAATAGTTTAGCAAACAAATTATTGATGACTTTGCTGCCACCAAGTACTGCTTTTTTTAAATTAGAAATAGATGATCTTGAAATAAAAAAACAAGGACAAGAAGCACTACAAAGTGAGATAGATAAAGGATTACGTACAATAGAAAATGCTTTGATGAATCAGATAGAAATATCTAATGATAGGGTTGCCATGTTTGAAGCTATCAAACATCTAGTCGTATCAGGTAATGTCTTGTTATATCTAACAGATGCAGGTTTAAAAGTATATCCACTATCTAAGTTTGTTTGTAAGCGTGATGAAGTAGGTAACGTATTAGAGATACTAACTAAGGAAACAATACACCCACAAGCCTTACCTGCTGCTTTCTTAGAACAGATTAAAAAGAAAGAAAACTATGATGCTCAGACAATGACAGATGATCTTGATATATATACACATATAAAAAGAATTAATGATGATGTCTTCTGGTTTCAAGAATGTAAAGGAGAAAAAATACCAAATACAGATGGTAGATCAAGAGTAGATGTAACACCTTGGCTACCTCTTAGATTTATTAGGGTTGACGGTGAAGACTATGGAAGAGGATATGTTGAAGAATACAGAGGAGATTTGATTAGTCTTGAGTCTTTGATGCAAGCCATAATTGAAGGGGCTGCTGCAAGTGCAAAGACTTTATTTCTAGTCAATCCTAATGGAGTTACAAGAGCAGCAACCATAAGCAAAGCACCAAATGGTGCGGTAAGAGAAGGTACAGCAGCAGATATTTCTGTAATGCAAGTCGGTAAGAGTGCAGATTTTTCTGTGTCTTTTTCTGCAATACAAAGAATAGAACAAAGACTTGAACTTGCTTTCTTGATGGCAAGATCAGTACAACGTGATGCAGAAAGAGTAACAGCAGCAGAGATAAATCTTATGGCACAAGAACTAGAGAATAGTCTTGGTGGTATTTATAGTATCTTGACTCAAGAGTTTCAGTTGCCATATTTAAGAAGACGTATGCACTTATTAGTAAGGCAAGGTAAAGTTCCCAAGCTGCCTGATGAATTAGTCAAACCCAAGATAGTGACAGGACTTCAAGGGCTTGGTAGAGGTAATGATAGAAATAAACTGATAGAGTTTATCGGTACTGTAGCTCAAGCATTAGGACCAGATGTGATGAGACAGTACGTAAATGTAGATGAAGCAGTAAAAAGACTAGCTACCAGTATCGGTATAGATACTGCTAACCTAGTAAAAACACAAGATCAAATCCAAGCAGAACAAGAAGCTGCACAACAGCAACAACTTATTCAAAGTCTTGGACCTGCTGCTTTAGGTTCACCTTTAGTTGATCCTAAAAAACTAGCTGATGCAGCAGCACAACAACAACCAATGGAGGATCCTAATGCCCAACAAGAAGTCCAGTAGGAAAAGAGATGAAGATGGAAAGTTTGTCTCTGAAAAAGCTATCGTTAGCGAACTAGGTGTTAACGAAAAAAACCCTGTACCTGAGAAGTCTGGTGATGTCCCTACTAGACATGGCAGTACAATTCACTATAGTTAAAAGAAAACCACTATGACTTCATCACAAGTAAATGTTTCAGAGACACCACCAATGTCTGCTAATGACTTGGAAGGTTTAAAAGAGGAGAATGGCCTGTATGCAGGTAAGTTTAAATCTGTAGAAGATTTAGTAGGAAGCTACAAAGAACTCGAAGGTAAGCTTGGTGCTATAGATCAAACCAAAGAACAACCAGAAGGTGTAGCAGAAGAACAAAAAGAAGAGCAAGAAACAGAAACTAACGATTCTGAATTTGATGCAAAAGAATATTATGGAGAAGGTCTTGCTTCTGTATTAGAAGAAGTTGGTATTGATGCACAAGATATATCAGATCGTTTTCAAGAGAATGATGAGATCTCTGAAGACGATTACAGCAAACTATCTGATGCTGGTTTTTCAAAACAAATTGTTGATACTTATTTAGATGGTCTACGCAATGCTGGTATGGCAAATGAAGTAGATGCACAAGGTATCAAAGATTCAGTTGGTGGAGATGAAAGCTATGGTCAAATGGTTTCTTGGGCTATAGAAAATCTACCTGCTGATGATGTTAAAGCCTTTAATAAGTTAACTGATACAGGAGATGGACCTGCTATTAAGTTGGCTGTTCAAGGTATCTATTCACAATACAATAATGCTATGGGAGTTGAACCAAGTCTTTACTCAGGTCGTGCTTCAGCAAGTGGACCTACACCATTTAGATCTACAGCAGAAGTAGTTACTGCTATGTCTGATCCTCGTTGGGAGAAAGACGTATCTTATACAGAAAATGTAAAAGCACGTTTAGCTGGTTCTAACGTATTTGGTAATTAAGGTTAGTTATGAAAAAAGGTCTTTACTACAACATCAACCAAAGAAAAAAGAAAGGCATTAGTCGTTCTAAAAAGAAAAGTACGATTACTGATAAAGCTTATGCAAACATGAAAGCTGGCTTTCCTAAAAAGAAAAAAAGCAGAGACAGTTTAAAGATTGCATAATAATGCTATATTTTAAATAGCTTACATTTTTCATGGCGAAGGGAGTATCTCTACGGATAGAGCATAAAGATCCTACAGGAGGTCTTAATGCTAAAGGCAGAGCATACCTCAAAGCTAAGACAGGTAGTAACTTGCAAGCACCTGTCACAAAAAAAAGTGGTCTTTCTCCTAGACAGAAAGCAAGAAGAAAATCTTTTTGTGCAAGAATGTCTAAGGTAAAAGGACCATTAAAAAAAGATGGCAAGCTAACTCGCAAAGCCCTTGCACTACGCAAGTGGAATTGTGGGTCTGCATAAATTAACAAAGTAGAAATCTAAATATCCTTGTGCCTGATGCGTCAGATACCACTTGAGAGAAAGGATTGAAACGAAGTTAGTTACTCAAATTTAAACATTAATCAAGGAGTTTTTCTATGGCTAACGCCACAGTATCTCGTCTTGGTTTGGTCAACAATACAGGTACATCTTATGATGCCCTGTTTTTAAAGGTATTTTCAGGGGAAGTGCTAACTGCGTTTGCCAGAAACAATATCTTTAACGAGCAACTTCATTCAGTTCGTACTATCACAAGTGGTAAGTCAGCACAGTTTCCTGTATTAGGAACTGCTACTGCTGCATACCATACAGTAGGAACTCCTCTTGTTGGTGCTAACCAAATCAAGGCAAACGAAAAGATTATCAACATTGATGATCTTCTAATTGCACAGAGTTTTATCGCAAACATAGATGAACTCAAGAATCATTATGACGTAAGAGCTACTTACGCTGATGAATTAGGTAAGGCACTTGCTAGAACCTATGACCAGAACGTAGCCAAGCAGATTGCAAACGCTTCCAGAGCTTCTACTACTCTTAGTGGTGGTAATGGTGGTATTGTTCTAACTCTTGCTTCTGGTAATACAGCTTCAGCAAACGTCACAGGTGATGAAATAGCTGGTGCTATCTACGACATTGCACAGACAATGGATGAAAGAGACATTCCTCCAACAGATCGTTTCTGTGTACTACCACCTGCTGAGTACTACAAGTTAGCTGAAGACGGCACAAGAGTAACAAACGTTGACTTTAACCCTAGTGGTAATGGTTCGTTTGCTTCTGGTAAAATCCAACAAGTTGCTGGCATCCCTGTAATGATGTCTAACAACGTACCTCAGTCAAACGTAGGATCTAACCCAAGTGGTGCGAACAACACTTACTCAGGTGACGACAGTAAAACTATTGGTCTTGTCTTCCATAAGTCAGCAGTTGGTACTGTGAAGCTAATGGATATGACTACTGAGATCTCTGGTTCTGACTATGGGATAATGTATCAAGGCACCTTAATGGTTGCTAAGTATGCGTTAGGTCATGGAATCCTAAGACCACCAGAATGTGCAGCTACTATTAAGCTATCTGCTTCTTAATTTCAATTTATAGGGTATCTTATTATTAGATACCCTTTTTTTTATTATCATGCCACAAGGAAAAGCTTACAATATTAAAAAGAAAAAGAAAGGTGGGAGAGACTCACTTAAAATAAAAAAAAAGGGGTACTAACTAATGGCTGTAGCTGCAACCACTGAACTTGAATGTATCAACATAATGCTGGCTGCTATAGGAGAAGCACCTATAAATAGTCTTATCGGTACTCTTCCTGTTGATGCTCGTATTGCTCAATCAACTCTTAACGAAGTAAATAAAAGTGTTCAATCAGAAGGTTGGTCTTTTAATACAGAGATTGATGTACCTCTTTCAAGAAATGGATCTAATCAAATAAACATTCCTACAAACGTATTGAGAGTAGACGCTAATATTCATCAACACCCAACCATTGACCCTATACAACGTGGTTTAAAACTGTATGATAGACAAAATAATAAGTTTGAATTTGATGAAGACTTGATTTGCACTGTTGTTTATTTTAGAGATTTTGATGAAATACCAGAACCAGCTAGACATTATATAAATATACAGGCTGCAAGAAAATTTGTTGACAGGCTTGTAAGTGATCAAGCATTAAGAACTTATACACAACAAGACGAACAAAGAGCTAGAGCAATATTGATGGAAACAGACTTAGCAAATGGAGATCACAATATACTAAGAGGAGATCCTTCTCTTACCAGTATCTTTGATACTTACAATCCTTCTAATGCTTTAATTAGATAACTATGAGTGTTATATCAAGAGCTATACCTACATTATTGAGAGGTATATCGCAATCTTCTGATGCTTTGAAGCAAGCAGATCATGCTGATATTCAAGACAATGCTGATAGCAACCCTGTTCTTGGACTTACAAAAAGGTCTGGATCACAATTTTTAGCTACGATTAGCAATTCTACTCTTGGTAATGTTCATATCCAAACTATAAATAGAGATGCTAATGAACAGTATGTAGCAGTATTTAGTAATGGTAATGTAAAAGTTTTTGAATTAGATGGAACAGAGTTAACAGTTCATAAACCTGATGGCACTGCTTATTTAACTACAACTACTCCAAGATCAGTAATCAAGACTGTAACTATTGCTGACTTTACCTTTGTTGTTAATACAAGTATTACAACTGCAATGGATACTACTTTATCTAATAGTGCAAGTAATATAACTCAAGCAATTATATTTATAAACCAAGCAACATCTAAAACAACTTACTCTGTAACTGTAGATGGTGTAACAGTTACAGATGACACTACTGGCAATGATCCTCTTTCAACTGATACTGTAGCCACTGATCTTGCTAGTGGATTAACTTCTGGTCTTACAGGATTCACTATTGCTAGAAATGGTCCTGTTATTCATATAAAAAAAACTGATGGTAGTGATTTCTCAATAGATGGTACTGATACTCAAGGTAATACTAAGATGACAATTATAAAAAATACAGTACAACAATTTACTGATCTTCCTAATGTGTCACCTAACGGATATGTTGTAGAAGTTGTTGGTGATGAAAGTACAAGTTTTGATAATTACTACGTTAAATTCAAGACTAACAATGGTAATAATTTTGAAGAAGGGCAATGGGAAGAGACAGTAGAAGCTGGCATACCTTTTAAATTTAACTATGATAAAATGCCACACGTTCTTATACGTCAAGCAGATGGTAATTTTAGATTTGCAAGAGTAGATGGTGATAGTTATAACGTTACAATTAGCGGTACAACTACATCTTATGACTTACCAAAATGGGGTGAAAGAACTGTAGGTGATACAGTATCAGCACCTAACCCTTCTTTTGTTGGTAATAAAATTAATAACGTATTCTTTTTTAGAAATAGACTTGGATTTTTAGCAGGTGATAATGTAATTCTTTCAACAGTATCAGAGTTTTTTAACTTCTTTCCAGAAACAGTTATATCAGTTTTAGATACTGAACCTATAGACGTAGCTGCATCTCATACAAAAGTTGCAATTTTAAAACACGCAGTAACTATGGGAGAAAAACTTATATTATTTTCTGAACAAACGCAATTTGTTTTATCAAGTTCAGCAGACAACCTTACACCTTCAACAGCTAACGTACTTGTACAAACTGAATTTGAAAGTAATGCTGCTGCACAACCTGTAGGTTCTGGTTCTTCTATTTATTTTTTGACTAAAAAAGGTTCTTTTGCAGGTATAAGAGAATATATCACTGTAGGTAATCAACAAATACAAGATGCTGTAAACACAACTATTCATGTACCAAGATTAATTCCAAGTGGAATTTTTAAAATGGCAGTATCAAACAATCAAGATGTTCTTGTTTTATTAGGTACAGACAATCCAAATAAGTTATATGTAAACAGATGGTTATATGGAGAAGGAGTAAGTAAAGCTTTAAATGCTTGGTACACTTTTACAATAAATAGCAATAGATCTATTTTAAATATTGATTTTATTGGTACTGATTTAATACTGGTAATAGAAGAAGCTAATGGTGTTACTCTAGAAAAAATACCATTTGAAACTAATTTTAGAGAACCTAATGCAGAGTTTGAATTTCATTTAGATCATAAAGTAACTGAAGAAATACTTTCAAAATCTGGAACTTACAATCAACAATCAGGGTCTACAACTGTTACTATTCAATCTACAAATCATCATTTATTAACTGGAAACGAAATAGAATTTGATTTTACTTCTGGTAATGCAGTAGATACTACTAAAACTATTACAAAAATTGATGACGATAATTTTAGTTTTACAGCAGATGCTACAGCTTCATCAACAACAAGTGGCAATGTTTCTTTTTCTAGCATTACTTATAACGCTACAAATAATCGCACTACCTTTACAGTTCCTTATAGGTTAAGAAATAACATGAGTGTTATAGGTAGGTATTTAGCTAGTGGAGAACAAAGTAAATTTTTAGATTCTAATGGAGTTGAAAAAGATTTAATAGCTGGCCAAGCAATACAAACTACAAATTCTACTGATGGTTCTACTTCTACAATTACAGCTACAGGTGATTTTAGAAATAGTAAATTTATTATTGGTGAACCTTATGAAATGCACTATAGATTTAGCCAACAAAGATTAACAGGAGGTAGTGGTGATGCTACTGAACTTATAAGTGGTCGATTACAAATACATCATTTTTATCTTAAGTATGAAGATTCTGGTTTCTTTCAAGTAGAAGTGACACCTGAGAATAGAGATACATCTCTACATAAATTTACTGGTCGTTTGCTTGGTGCTGCTTCTGCTTCTATTGGTGAGATCAATTTAGATACAGGGACATTTAAAGTGCCTATTATGAGCAAATCAGATAGAGTAAATATTGATGTGAAAAACAATACATTCTTACCTACCTTGTTAGCTAGTGCAGAATATGAAGGAGTATTTCATATGAGGAGTAGAAGAATTTAATGGGATATTTAAGAAAATCAAAACTATCAGATCTTAATTATGTATGTCAAAACATGAGACAAATGGATAGATTAGAAGGTTTATATCAGACAGGACAAGATCCAGAAGATGCCTTACGTTTATCTTATTTATTTGGTAAAACAATATTAACAATAGCTGGTGACGAAGATCAACCTATGGGGTTATGTGGAGTGCGTAAAGATGGTTGTATATTTATGATTTGTACTGATGAGTTGTTTAGTAATAAAAAATATAAAATACAACTAATAAGAAAAGGTAGAAAATGGATAGACAATTTGTTGAAATCTTATAAAGTCCTATATAATTTTGTATATGCAGAGAATCATACTGCTATAAAGTGGTTAGAAGCTCTTGGTTTTGTTTTTATAAATTATCACGAAAAGTATGGACAACATGAAAAACCATTTTATGAATTTCTGAGGATCGCCTAAATGTGTAGTCTTGTTGCTGCTAGTGCTGGTATAAGTTTATTTCAAGGGCTTGCTATGCGTGGTGCTGCACAAGACGCTGCTAACCAAGCATATCAAGTAGAAGTGGCAGGTGTAGCTAATGCTGAAACTGATAAAAGAAATAAACAAGCAGCCTTAATGGAGCAACAGAGTGATAAAGAAAAAACTTCTGCACAAGATAAATTTGCTAAGACTATTGATGCGTTAAGAGCTAGAGCTTCACTTTTAGCTTCAGAAAGATCAGGTGTAAGTTTTAATTTGATATTACAAGACAATGAAAGACAAGCAGCAAACTACAGAGAATCTATTAGACAGTCATTAGAATCGGCAAGAAGACAGCATAAGAGGTCTATACAGCAGACAGAAGCACAATATCAAAGTATAAGAAATCAATACAGAAGCCAAACACAACAAGCATATAATCAAATTCCTTCTCTAGGATCAATATTATTGGGTGCAGCTTCAAGTGGCTTGCAAACTCAAATTGCCTTAAACGGATAAAACTATGTCATCAAGTTTTCAAAGCACCGCCTATCAATCGTTTGCACAACCAGTAGATACGTTTGTAGAACCTGTTAAGGTTTTGCCTAAAACTAATATGATGGCACTTGCCGAAACTTTGAAGGTTATAAATCCAGTATTAGAAAAGTTTATAGAAACTAAAATTGACGAAAGAAGGGAAGAAATATCAGAAGAAGCAATGAATGATGCTTTAGATAGTTCAACAAAAAATTGGGCTGACGCATCTAAATATGTAAGAGATAATAATTTTTTTAGTGGTAATAGGCTTTACAATAAAGTTTTTAAAAGAACAAAAGCTACAATTTTAGGTGGTGGTTTAGAAAGTAAATTTAAAACTGAATACGAAAGTGCAACAGTAGATGGAGTGCCTTTATCAAACTTTTCTTTAGATTCATTAGAGTTTTCAGATTGGTTAAACGAAACAAGAACAGAAGTTATAAATTCTTTAGGTGATGTAGATAGTGATACTTTTAACAAAAAATTCTTTCCATATCTTATAAATGCCACAACTAAAATAACTGACATTCACGAAAAAAGACATGAGGAGTTTCAAGTAGAGAAATTAAAAATTGATGCTTCTAGTCTTGCTAAAAATATAATAAATTTTCAAACAGCAGGTCCAGACTCAGATGATGTAAGCAAAAATCAATTTTTATTATTAACAGCTTCTATAGATCAATTTGAAAATGATATAAATAAATTAGGATTAAGTTCAAAAAATAGATCAGCTATAAATAAAACAATATTAGATAGTCTTAGTGCTGAAGCAAAAAGAATTGGATTTGATACTGGTGATGTAGATTTAGCTCTATCAATTTTTAAAAGTGCAGATCAATTTCCTTTTGGTCCTAATGGACAATTAACTTTATTAGACCACCCTGACTATGTTGAGATGGAGAATAAGTTAAGAGAAGATGTTGAAGACTATGCAGATAAAGCAGATAGAAGAGACAGGGCAGATGCAAAAAGACAGAAAGAAGAAGCTATAGAATTAGGTATGTTAAATGTTGCATCTTTGTATGCAGCAGGGAAAGGAGAAGAAGCAGTTAATTTATTAGAAGAATTACAAAGAGCAAACCCATTAATTGCAACAAAACTAGCTTCAAATGCAGCAGTTTTAGATGGTGATACAAATGAAAAATATGCTCAAATAATTTTTAATATAAATGAAGGGAACTATGAAACATTATCAGATGCAAGAATAGCAGCTATGGCTTGGTATCTTGATGAAGGTACAGTTAAAAATGATCTTAATACAAGTAGACTAAATAGTTTAATGAATCTTGCAGGTACAGTTGATAAAGGAGTCTTAACACCTTTAAATAGTTATTTTGTAACTTACGAAGGAAGGTCTAAGAATTTACTTACATCAGATACAGAATTAAGGATATTTTCTGCAATAGGTAAAGAAGAACAATTAAATCTTGTAAAAGTAAACCTTGAAGAATTTAAACAAGAGTTTAGAGAATGGAGATTATCTAATCAAAATGCAGGTACAGCACAGATTAATGCAGAATATGACAGACTTGCAAAAATATATGATGCTAAATTACTAGCTAAATTAAAAGGACAACTAGACCCTTCAAGTGAACAACTTGACAATAATACAGAATTTATAAATCAAAATCAAAGTGGACTTGAAGGAGTAGCTACAGATGGTGGAACTAATAACAATAACGAAACTGGTGATTTCTTTGGTAACACAAGTCTACCTTCAGTTGAATCAAGAGTTATTGCAGAACTAACAAGAATGGGAGGTATTACAAAAGAAAATAGAGATAAGTTGTTAGAAGAAGTAATAGCTGAAAAAGCAAAAATGAACTTTACAAATATTGTTGGCAAGTCAGAAGCGGATCGAATAATTAGATTCTTACGAACAGGTGAATATGGATTTGGCGGTGAAGGTCCAAGAGTTTATGAACCTATGAAATTATTGGTAGATACTGATAATTTAGAAGCTAGTGCTTTTACCGAAGATGATACACCTACTACAGTTGAAGTAGAACAAGGAGATACTTTAAGTGAATTAGCAGATCAGTTTGGTTCATCAGTACAAGCAATTATGGAAGCTAATAATCTTACTAACCCAGACATGATAAGAGTAGGGCAAGAGCTAGTTATGCCAATAGTCGAAAGGGTAAATATGAAAGAAGTAAAAGATAATCAAATAAAAGCATTGAATGTGATATTAAAAGATACAGACAAGACAAAAGTAATACCTCAACCTAAGATAGAAGATATGTTGTTAGCTGTAGGTTTTGAGCCAGAGATTGCTAAAATCATGGCTGCTGTAGCAATGGCAGAATCAGCAGGTAATCCTATGATTGATACAGTAAAATCAGGTTTAGATCCACAAAAGAAAAAAGAATTTTCTATAGGTTTATTACAACTAAATATGAAAGATGATAAAGACAGGTTGTTAGATGTGTTTGATATTGAATCTGAAGAAGAGTTATATGATCCTATTATTAATGTAATTGCAGCCAAGCGACTATATGATGAGCAAGGACTAAATGCTTGGGGTGCATACAAAAATGGCTCCTATAAAAAGTTTTTAAAGAACTAACATGACAGACTCAAACATCAATAATCTTCTAAACAATGAAGAGGAAGAAGAAAAGAAAAAGATAGAAACACCAGAAACAGATGCTTTGTTTCAAAGGTTTGATAATCAACCCCTATCTGCTGTCAGCAAAGTTATAAACAAAAGCCAAGCAGGTGTAGTAGATTTTTTTGATAATAAGTTTTTAGGAGATCAAAGAAGTTTTGAAGAAATATTAGAAAATAGATCAAGAATAAGAAATGAAGCAGAAGAAAAACGACAAGATGTAAGTGAAAAAATCACAAAAACAAAAACATCACAAGTAGTTAGAGGTGCTATTACTGGTCCTTTAAAAGCAATAAATGAAACTGTAGAGTTTGCAGATGATATATACGACTATTTAGCTGGCAATCCATACGACAATAACGACCTTATTGATTACAGCTATTTTGAAAGAGAAGATGATGGTGCATTTTTTCAGATACCACAAGCTATAACTCAATTCTTATTACCTATGGGGATCTTTACTAAAGGTCTTAAAGGTATTAAGAACCCTTGGACAAGAAACCTTGTTGCAGGTTTTCTTACAGATTTTGTTGTAGAAGATCCATACGAACAAAACCTTTACAACATGGTTGATGAGTACGAAGGAATGTTAGAACCACTTGTAGATATATTTAAAATGCCAGCATCAGTATTTAAAGCTGATGATGATATATCTCCGATAGAAGCAAGATTAAGAAAAGCTTTTGGTGGTGCAGTTTTAGGAGAAGTTTTAACAGGGTTATCTGTAGGGTTAAAAGCTTTTAGAAATTCTGATTTGGCTCCACAAGTATTAGCAACCTTAGAACGTAAAAGAAAATTAAAATTTAAAGACCTTGGTATTGATGAAGCTGGTAACGAGTTATTAGATGAAAAAGTTATTGATTTAGTAAAACCTTTAGAAGTAAAGAAAGGAAAAGGTATAGGAGATACAACACAAGTACCAGAAGTCGGTGACAAAATAGAATCTACGTTTAACCCAAACATAACTGGTGGTGGTATTGATGAACTTACAGATAGTCTTTTAAATATTGCTGAATACTTTAGAGATACAGATGAATTAGATCAATGGGCTAGGTCTGTTGGTTTAGGTGATATGTTTGTTGCTTCTCAAAGACAAACAAAAGGTCAAGCATTAGAAGCTGCTAGGTTTTTTTTACAAGAATTTGGACCTTATTTAAGAACAAAAAATGGCAAGATAATAAATAACCCAAGATATTTACCTGCTACAACTATATCAATTAATCAAATGATGAATAAAAATGGCGAAGCTGTTTTTAATTTATCTGCTGCTTTGCATAATGCTATTGCTACAAAAAATACAGATTTAATAAAACAAATAAAACCAGCATTTTTGAAAGAAGTAAAAGTATTAAAAGGTCTTGTTTATTTGAATAAAGGAGTTGGAGCTTTGACTTCACAAACTCTTGGTGCAAGAAGGATTGCAGGTGATTTAAGAGATACAGTAACAGAAGCTAAAGATTTTGGTAGGAGATCAAGAGGTACAGAGAATATAAATAATATAAATAGAGATTTTGTTGAAAATGTAGGAGTAAGTGAGATAGATGAAACCTTTAATAAGATTTTTGATTTAGTAGAGAAAGGAGATCAAGAAGCTGCTTTAGCTCTAACAAGACTTACAAAATACTTGAACGTAGCAGGTGGTAATCCAGAAGTTATGAAACACATGATAAAAAAAGGATTGCTTTTCAAAGGTGTAGAGTTTACTAACGAAATATTTATCAACTCTATTCTTAGCGGTCCACCTACTCATATAGTTAACCTTTTATCTACAAGTTTAAATACTTTATCAAAACCACTAAGTCAATCTCTTGGTGCTGCAAAAGTTGTTTTTAGAAAAGATATGGATATTTCTTTTGCAGATACACTTTTAGCTAGAAGAGATAATTTAATATTTAAACCAGAATTTAATTCTGATGAATTTATAAAAGGTTGGAAACAATTTATATATATGGGTGAATCTTTAGGTGATGCTTTTAATATTGCTCGTAAAGCTTTTAAGGTAAATGAAAATATACTTGATAGAGGTGCAATGGTTTCAGATGCACAACGAGTATCAAGAAATATAAATGCAGAAGATGTAAGAAATTTTGCAGATCAAAATATTGTCACTAGAGGAACAGTAAAACCTTTTGTTGATGTGTTTTTAGCTGATGCTTGGCTTCCTTCTATCTACAACAACTTTAGAAGAATAAATGGTTTTGGTTCTCGTATGTTAATTACAGAAGACGAGTTTTTAAAACAAGTAAACTTTAGAGCTTATGTAAAAGCAGAAGCTTGGGAGCAAGGAATAAGAAAAAATTTACAAGGAGATCAATTAAAAAAATACATTCAAACGCAAACAGAGAAAGTATTTAAAATTGTTGATACTGGTAGTGTTGGAAAAATGCCAAAGAGTATTCAAGATATGTATAAGAAAGCTAGAGATTTTGCTGCTGAAGCTACATTTACAAAAGAATTAGACAATACAGGAATTGCTGGAAGAATACAAAATTTTGCACAACACCCTTACGGAAGAATAGTTTTTCCTTTTGTAAGAACTCCTGTAAATATTTTTAAAACACAAATAAGACATACACCTGTTGTAAATTTATTTATGAAAGAATACAGGCAAGCACTTAGAAGTACAGATCCTAATATCGCTGCAAGAGCTAGAGGTGAAATGTATTTAGGAGGTGGATTTGCTGTATCAGCAGCTTTGATTGCTAGAGATATAGAAAATCCTTTTGCAGAAATAGCCATGACAGGTGGTGGTCCTAATACTGTAGGATTTGGAGACTCAATAGAAGCGAATAGACAATTAGTAAAACAAAAGAAAGAAGAAGGCTGGCAACCATATTCATTTAGATTTCTTGTAAGAGATTCAAATGGAGAAATAGTTTTAACAAAAAGTGGTAAGCCAAAATATAAATATATTTCTTATAAAAGACTTGATCCTTGGTCTGGTACTTTTATGCTTCTTGCAGACTTTATGGATATAGAAGGACAAATAGGAAGTCAACAGAGTAATGATTTTGCTACTGCACTTACTGTTTCTATCGCAAGAAATCTAACAGATAGAACTTATATTAGAGGTCTTACAGAAGTTGCTGAAGCTATACATAATCCTTATGCCTTACAAACTTTACTAGCAAGAAGGGCTGCTAATATTATTAATCCTGTTGCTGGACTAGGTAGATCAGTTCAAAGAGCTACAGACAAAACAAAACTAGATACTACATATTATCCAGCAGACGAAGTAAATACAGGTCTTAGACAAACTCTTAATGAATTAGCTAGAACAATACCTTTTTATAATGCAAACTTAGAACCTGATAGAAACTGGTTAACAGGTTCAGTTGTTGAATATCCTAGTGGTTTTGGACCTGATACCTTTGATATTTTAAATCCTTTTACTGCTACTAATACAAAAGATAATTATGTTCTTAGTGTTATTAATGATTTAAATATATCTTTGCAATCACCTAAAAAGTTTTTTATGAGAAGACAAGGAATACAAGGAAGTGGTATTGAACTTACAAGCAAACAATATGCAAGTTATATTAAGTATTTAGCTTTTGATACAAAAGAAGATGGTCAAAGGTTGATTGTAAAATTATACAAAGAGTTAAATAAACCTGAGAATAAAGCTTTTTATAAAACCGCTATGGGTGAAGAAGTTGATTCAACCAATCAAGATACTATGGTTGGTGTTCAAGACAATGCAAGAGCTATATTATCAAAAAAAATAAAAACTATAGTGGGAGACTATAAAGTAAAAGCAAGAGATGAATGGTTACGTTTGCCAGAAAATAGAGAATTATTTAAAAGATATTCTGCTAACATAGAAATAATTAGCAATGAAACAACCAAAGCAACACTTAAAAACTTGGAAAAAATTAAAAACCTAGGCAATTAATTATGGCTACTAACACAACAGATACCTTTCAAAACCATAATGGTACAGGTAGTATAAACAACTTTGCTATATCTTTTCCTTTTGTATCTAATGCAGAAGTTGAAGTTACAGTAGGTGGTTCTTCTAAAACTCTAGGTACTCATTATAATATTGTTGGTTCTGAAGTACAGTTTACTTCTGGTAATACACCTCCTGATGGTACAGCTAATGTTGTATTTACAAGGAATACAAGTATTAGTGCTAAAGCTGTAGATTTTACAGATGGTAGTGTTTTAACTGAATCTGATTTAGATACAAGTATAAATCAAATATTATTTGCTCAACAGGAGATAGTTCAAGATTATTTAAAAAGAGATTGCTCTTTAACAGTTACAGGTGATTTAGTTTTTGAAGGTAGTACTGATGATACTAATGAAACAACACTAGCAATAACAAACCCTACTGCTGATAGAACAATTACTATACCTGATGTAACAGGAACAATAGTTACTACAGGAGATACAGGAACAGTTACATCAACAATGATTAGTGATGGGACTATTGTTGATGGAGATATAAGTGGTTCAACTTCAATAAATGGTGCAAAAGTAAATCCTAGTTTTGGCAGTCAAAATATATCTACTACTGGCAAAGTAACAGTAGATAATATAGAGATTGACGGAAATACAATTACTACAACTGCTGGTAATTTAGGGATTAATTCTGCTGGCACTCAAGTACAAATTGATGATGATTTAACTGTTAAAACAGATTTAGTTTTTAAAAAAGACGGAGATCATTTTTATATTGATAATGCGCATGATGCTAATAGTCCACAAAGTAATTTATATATAAGAAATAATGTTGGTTCTGGTATAGATCATAGCGGTGATATACATATCCAAGCAAAAGCTGGTGAAGAAGGTATAGTTGTTTTTGATGATGGCGTTGTAGCTTTATACACTGATGGTAATTTAAAATTTGCTACATCTCTTCAAGACACTGTAGGAAATCTAAGTGCTACACATTTATCCCCAACAAGTAACAATTCTTTTGATTTAGGAACCAGTGGTCAACGTTGGAGAGAGATATATGTAGATGGTATTGACGGTGATGCTGTTGTCACTTCTGGTACTTCTACCAGTGATAGTAAGGTATATTCTGCTAAGCGTTCTGATGAGCTATTTCAAACAGAAGCTGAAGTTGATGCAAGAATAATAACCTTAGTAGATGAAGTTGGTGGTTTTGTACCAATAGCATCTGAAGCAACTTTTCCTAATTCTAATCCTGATGTTAACAATGGTGCTGGAACTATTGTTTCTGTTGGTGTCTTAAGTACAAGTTATACACCTTCTAGCGGAACAGTCACTATCCCAGACAGCACTTTAACTAATATAAGTGGAAGTAACGTTACTATCACTGATTGCGGTACAACTGTATTAGGTGTTGGTATGGGTCTGTTAGTAGAAACTACAAGCACATTACATACTTATAAGTTTCATAGATTAGTAGCAGTAGGATCAGAAGTTTCTACTGTTGCTGGTATTGCTTCAAGTATTCCAACAGTCGCTACTAACATTGCTGATGTTAATAATTTTGCTGACCTTTACCAAATAGATGATTTCAGTCCTTCCGCACCCAGTACAGATGGTGGAGGTAATTCTCTTAGTGCTGGTGATTTAGCTTACGATAGTACTGCTAATTTATTAAAAGTTTATACTGGTTCTGCTTGGGAAGCAGCAGCATCTTTAAATGGTAGTGGTGGTGTAATTTCTGGTGATATAACTTTTAATGATGATGTTAAATTAAAATTTGGTTCTGAGTTTGAGCTGTTCAATGGAACAACGGGTAACTATCAAAATCAACACGTACTTAGAACAGTTAACACAGAACCTTTGTTATTTGAAGTAGCTAACGGTTCTACTGGAATATTTTTTAATCATCGAGTTGGAACTGGACTTTTAACGTTTGAAAATATGATGCACTTAGTTCCTAACGGTGCAGTAACTTTACATTATGATAATTCTTCTAAATTAGTCACAAATGCAACGGGCGTTGAAGTAACAGGCATAGTTACAGATGACGGTGCAAACCATGATGGAGATGTTAACTTCTATGGTGTTAGTTCTTATAATGCTCAGTGGGATAAAAGTGATGCAAGTTTAAAATTATTAGATAATGCAAAAATAAAAATTGGATCTAGTGGAGATTTACAACTTTTTCATGATGCTACTGCAAATAGAATCCAATCTACAACTGCTTTTCCAACTTACATTGAGATACCTACAGGACAAAAGTTAGAAATTAACCATGCTCAACTAGAAGTTATGGCAAGGTTCAACCCTAATACAAGTGTTGAGCTTATGTATGATGGGAATCCTAAATTAGCCACAACTGCTTCGGGCGTGTCGGTTACAGGTGAATTGTCAGCATCAAGTCATGTAAAATTGCTTGATAATGCACAATTACAATTAGGAAATTCTGGTACAAACGATTTTGTTCTAGTGCATGATGGCACTGACAATATTATAAATTGTGGAAATAATGGTGTTTTATTTTTTAGAAGTGCAACTCATAAATTTCAAGCTATAGATGCAACAGATAGGCTTGTTATAGATTCGTCTGGAAACGTAAATATATCTAATGATGCAACCATAAACTCAATTAATGTTGGTAAAGGTGCAAACTCTGTTGCTGAAAACACTGTTCTTGGAGAAAATGCTTTAGATGCTGCTGTTACTGGTTCAGCAAATACAGCAGTTGGTTTTGAAGCGTTAACATCTAACACTTCGGGAATAAGAAATACTGCTGTAGGTAGAAAAAGTTTAGGAAGTGTTACTACAGGTCAACAAAATACTGCTGTAGGTCAATCTAGTTTATTTAGCAATACAGCTAGTAATAATACAGCAGTTGGTCACGATGCGTTAAATGCAAACACGACTGGAACTAGAAATACTGCCGTTGGATCTTTAACTTTAGATGCCAATACAACAGGTAATGATAATACTGCAATTGGTCAATATGCGTTATCAGAAAACACTACTGGTTCTGGTAACATAGCAGTCGGTACTAACACTTTAGATGCTAATACAACAGCAAGTTACAACACAGCTGTTGGATATTCAGCAGCTACAGCTAACACAACTGGTACTTATCTAGTTGCAGTTGGTTCAGGTGCACTAAACGCAAATACAACTGGTGGATATAATACTGCTATTGGAAGAGATGCTTTAGCATATAACACAACAGCTTCTAATAATACTGCTCTAGGAGCTAATGCTTTAATAGCAAATACAACTGGTGAAAACAATACTGCTATAGGTCAGGCAGCATTGCATGATAACACTACAGCTGACGAAAACACTGCTGTCGGTAAGAGTGCTTTGCGTTTTAATACAACTGGAAGCAATAACACAGCTGTTGGAAAAGATGCTTTAGAAGCTAATACAACAGGATTAAGTAATGTAGCGATTGGAGATTCAGCACTTGCAGCTAACACAACTGCAAATAATAACACTGCTATCGGAAGGTCAGCTTTAATATCTAATACAACTGGTGCAGAAAATACTGCTATAGGACGTAAAGCTTTAAATGCAAACACAACTGCTAGTAAC
>VTLG01006155.1_pt1 | contig 21473 bp, 14 predicted proteins | sample 4694571 | NCBI WGS metagenome assembly VTLG01 (sample SAMN12604809, study PRJNA352737) | marine metagenome | biome: ENVO:00000447; feature: ENVO:00000209|ENVO:00000569|ENVO:01000036; material: ENVO:00002151; isolation source: viral sequences binned using virsorter ... | reverse complement strand
ATGGGTAGAATCTTTGCAGAAGGTATCCCCCCTATCTCAAGATCACATTGGTTTTCCAGGCAGTTTAAATATGCAGAAAACAATCCATCATTACAGAATTATGCAGTCAGAGCAACTAGCTTTGACAATATGTATTTAACAGAACAACAAAAAGAAAACATACGTAAACAAAAAGAAACTACAGCAGAGTGGATATGGGAACGTATGGTGATGGCAAAACAACCAGATGTAGGTGGTGGATTCTTTAAAAAGATTGAAGATGCTGCTGTTGGCATGGAGTTGTACAAACCTATTGAAGGGCATGCTTATGTAGCTGGCCTTGACCTCGGTAAACAAGTTGACCCTACTGTGTTAATTATAAAAAATAGAATGACACGTGAGTCTGTGCATTTTGTAGAAATGTTAAAAACTGATTGGGTTTTACAGAAAGAAACTCTTATATCTGAACTTGAGAGATGGGGTGTGGAGTCAGTAATGATGGACTCTACAGGTATGGGTGGTGATGTATTGTTTGATGAACTTTTAAACCTTGGCGTCCCAGTGGTAGGTAAAAAGTTTACTCCCCAAACTAAATACCAACTGTTTCTCAATTATGCAGTGGCTTTGCAAAACGGAACAACTACTTTTCCTCCTGAGTGGACAAAACTGCAAAATGAATTAGATGCGATAGAAATAAAGCAACAAGGTTTGACTTACAGCTTTACGCATCCTAATAGTCCACATGATGATTGGGTGGACGCCGAGGTCCTAGCATTGATGGCATGCGATCCTCCAGAAGCCATGGAAGAAGACTATGAACCCATACTTTCAATAAAAACTGTTGCACCATTGACCAATGATGGTGTATCTTATACAGAAGGACGTATTGCCCGCATGAGAAGGCAAAGAAGGGCAAAACAGCTAAAAGAACTACGAAAAGTGGTAGACATTAGCACAAAACAAGAATCCATATTAATGGACGCATTAGATTAATGGTAAACAGTTACAGAGCAAATACTGGTGAAGCAGAAGCAGCTTACGAAGAAACAATAGATTTACTATCTGCACCACCTTTGAATGAACCTGCGCTAAGTGAAGCATGGGTAAAAACACAATTGTCAAGAGGTGGGGCTGCTGATTTTTTTGCAAAATTTTACGACAACTGCGCCGAGGCAGATGAATTTTATCTAGGGGAGTTTGACTTTTCGGTTCCCTTGGGAGGTACAAAAGTAAACTTAGGTACCTTTCACTCCATCATTGAAACATTGGTTGCTCATGCTTCCCCTAGATTTATGGATATTGATGTGCCACCACCAGGCCCAAGAGCAACAGCAAGGGCAGAACTAATTGAAAAGTTTTTGAATGGTGCGCATCACATGCTTGAGCAAAACACTCCAGTTAAAAGAGAGATTGTAAAGCATCAAGGATTATATGGAGTATCTTTGGTTAAGTTTGAATTTGCTGGACATCAGTGGGGTGAAATGCCAGAACCACCAGAAGAAGGTGGCGATATGGCAGAATACGAAAGACTTGTAAAAGAGATAACTGAAAGTCGGAAGTTTAAATTTCCGATTATATCTGAGGTTGTAAACCCACAAGAATGTGTTTGGGATCTAGCAAGCACACACCCACGATGGATTATACGTAACACGGAGATAGATGCTGAGTGGGTAATGGCACACTTTCCTGACTTTGAAGGTGAGATGAAAGATGGTAAATGTGACTTCCAGGAAGTCTGGACATCTACACACGTAGGCTATATGGCAGGTGGCAGATGGGCCATGGAACCTAGAAGGCACGCATACGGAAGAATCCCATGGATTGTATTTCACCCACAAACAGGAATCAAAACTATTGGTCATAAACCTGAACACATGTACAGAGGAATCGGATGTGGTAATTTTGGGATGATCAGAGCAGAATCAAGGTTGGCATCACAATACCTAGACATTGTATCTAGGAACGCATGGTCATCCCTAAACTTTAAAGGTCCACGTGGTATGACAGAAGAAGTGATGCAAGAATTTTCACAAGAACCAGGTGCACGTAACTACGTACCACCTAACGTTGATGTACAACCACAAGCAGTAAGTGAAGCTCCACAAAGCATTCTTGCTGCGATGAATACACTTGAAAGAGCAATTGAAGCAAACACAGTTCCTGCTGTAGCCAGAGGTGAAAGGCCTGTTGGTGCAGCATCTGGATATCACACTGCTGTATTGGCAGGTATAGCCAGTTTAAACTTTGGTGCTGTGGTAGATGCAACTGAACGTGGATTGCAAGAAGCAAATGAGATTGTACTTAGAATTGTAGAAAATGTTATTGGCGACACAGTTACCGTATTTGGTAACACAGAAGCTGGTGCGATAGATGCTAAGATTAAACCTGGCGATATCAAAGGGCATTATGTTTCCACAGTTCGTTTGACATCTACAAGTCCTGAAGAACAAGAACGGAAACTGTCATTGTGGAGAGATACATGGAGAACAGGGTTTGTGGACTGGACCACTGCCCTACGAAAAGCTGGTGTATCCAACCCTCTAGAAGTTGTGGGTAACAGAATAGCTGAAGACTTCTTCAACTTACCACAGATACAACAGGCATTTGCAGGATTGGCTGCACAGAGTTTACCGATTCTACAGCAAGCAGTTGAAGCTGCACAGCAAGGTGCAGATGGCGGATTTGATGCAAACGCAGTTGCGCAAAATATTTTAAATACACAAGGGTCTATGCAGTTACCTAACGCAGGAAACTTTGCAATGGGTAATCAGGCAGGTGTAGGAAGTGGTCCAGTTAGACCGATTATACCTGGAAGCGTAGACGAACAAAACTTAATTGGCAGGCAAATGGCTAGCCCAAGGAGAGGCCCACAACCATCTACGGGTGGCGAAGTACCTCCAGGTCTTGATAACATAGGAGCATAATGGCATACAGAGATGAAACAAAAAAATCAGTAAAAGGTTTAAAACCCATTGAAGCTGGGTTTGTAAAGTATTTTGAGATGATTGAAAGTGCTTTTAAAAATATCAATACAAGCATGGGTACAATACAAATGCCAGAGCCAAAAGCAACTAGGCGTCCAACAAGAAGAACTGCAAACAGGCCTTACTATTCTGACGCACCAAACAATCCATTTATAGGCAGGTAATATGTCAAATCAAAACCCAGAACCATATTTATTTAAGACAATCAACGAGCAAGGCCAGGAAGGCACAACTACTTCTTATGGAATAGATGAGCAAGATGCTCAAAACAGATTTCTTGCAAGCGATAGATATGCTGAAGGCATGACAGTTCAGTCAATGGGGCTAGATCCTGATTACAGGAGAAGGCGAGATGCAATGGCATCTGCAACTCCAAACTTAACACCTACAAGTCCAACTCAATACTATGGACAACCTAATCCTTTTAGCATGAATAATAATGTTTTTAATATGCAAAATTTACCATTGCAAGGATTACCACAAAGACCAACTGGTGAAATACTACCTTTTACGTCAGCTTTAGATCAAACACAAATGAGTCGGGCAGATATATTGTACGGCTTAAGAAGTTTTGCACCACCACCTTCTACATCTAGAAGTGTAAATATGGGGTTGGTACAACAAGGAGCATCACCTTTTGATGCTGGTGGTATGGCTATGAACCAACAAAGACCTATTGATCAATATTTAATGGCTGATGCTGGCGGCATGGGTGGACAACCAGCACCACCTGATGTGCTTTACGGATATGGCGACCCAGATGGAACAGGAGGGTTTGCACCACCACAGCCACAACAAACTATTGGACAGCAGTTAAATACAGTTCAGTATACAAATGAATTAAAACGTCAGATTCTTAATGCTATTGGCATGAATGATCTTAATAATAATAGATTTAATAGACAATATCGAGATCCAAATAGTGCATTAAATAGATTAGGAATTACTCAGCAAGATATAGATTCTAATGACCCTGCTGTATTACAAGAAGTAGCTAATAAGTTAATTACTGGTAATTATGCACTTCTTGAAAACCAAAGTGGTTTATTTCCAAACCCACAATCAGCTTTACAAGCTCAACAATCTTTAAATAATACTCTTGGTAATTTAACAGGAACAACACCTAATCAATTTAATTTACAAACATTTGATCCAGATGCTTTGCCACCAGCTCAAGCAACAACTGAAGAAGCTGAGCAACAAGCTAGTGCAATAAATCCAGGAGATATAAACGAAGCATTTGATATTATAAACAGAGTAAGACAAGGTGAATCTGGTCTTACTCTACCAGAAAACATTGTTAGATTAGGATTAAGTGGAGAAGGTATTGCAGGTCAAATACTTAATGACTTTGCAAATGCACAAAGATTACAGACTCCATTTGGTAGGGCTGAAGCAGAAGAACAAAGACAAATGGACTTTACGACACAAATTCAGATACCTACAGCAGAAATACAAGGAAGTCTTGATAAAGCTGGTCTTGAGCAAGAAGGTGCAAACTACAGGGCTCAAATAGGGTTTGCTAGTGATCAGATGCAGGTGCAATCTAACGAAAGAATTGCAAATGCTAACAACAGAAGTGCTGAGTTTATAGCTCAGGCAACTAATCAGTCTAGAGAATACATAGCAGAAGTAAGTGCTAACGCATCTAGAGATGTTGCTCAAATTAATGGTCTATCTGCTCAACAAGTAGCTTTGATAAATACCAGAAGTGCTGCTGAAGTGGCAGAGATTACTGGATTAACTCAAAGAGATGTAGAAAGAATCAAGGGTGATATCCAATCAAGGATTGCTACTGATACAAACTTAAGTAAAGAAAGAATAGCTCAATTACAAACAGATGCACAAAGAAGTGCTGCTGATGCACAAAGAGTTAGTGCAGAAACTATAGCTACTGCAAACAATATGTCAGCAGAAAAAATAGCTGGCGCAAGTAACTTAACTCAAGAAGAAATAGTTAAGATACAAACTGCTGCTCAGGAAAAAATAGCAAAAGCTAATAATACTTCTGCTGAAAAAATAGCTCAATTAGTTTATAGTGAGGAAGCTACATCTTTAAGAACTACTGAGTTTGAAAACCTTAAAGAAATAGAAAGAATAAAAAAAGAGTATGCAGTAGAATTAGCTAGACTTACAGATACTGAAGCAATACAAATTGCAAAAATTAACAATCAGGCTCAAGAAGACTTGCAAAAAGCACAGTTACAGTTTGAAAAAGATAAGTATAATCGTGAATTAGAAGAAGCAGGTGCTATACAAGCAGCAGAAAGAGAAAGACTACAATTCCAATTCTTAGGTGGATACCAAAGTCCAGAAGAATTTAGAAATGCTCAAATTGAAATAAATCGTGGAGGTCTGTCAGCAGAAGATGATAAAAACTTAAGAGCTTTATTGGCTGCTGGTGGATTAACAGCAGAAGAAAGGCTTGCTGAAATACGAGCTGAAAGTAGATCAGCAGAGATGAATGCTTTTATTGCACTGCTATCTAATCCACAAGCACTTGGTGCTTTTGTAACTGCTATATCTGGTCAGTTGCCTTTTGAAGCTGTACCAACTATGGGGCAGTTAGCAGAGATGACTCCAAACAGAATTGAATATTTACAGGGTGCATTATCTGCAATAGGTATTGACCCACAAACTTTTGTAAGAATGGCGCAAAACGTAACGCCACAAGCGTTCCAGGAAACTGGGCCATTTGGACAATTATCAGCAATGATTTCTTGAGGTGATTGATGCCATACACACCATTCGGAGATAAATCACCATGGGAAAGCTTAGCTACCAGAAACCAAAGAGTCAGAGAAGAAGAACAGGAAAAAGAGAAACTTAGAAAAATTGAGCAGATGCTTGATGAATCTAAAAGACGTGGAAACTTCTTTGAAAGTAACGAAGTTCAAAACTTACGTAAAGAAATACAAGACAGGCAAGAAAACCTAAACAAAACATATAGAGGTATTGCATCTGGTATTACAGGAGTATTTCAGCAAAATGATCTGGGGTTGAAAAGATTAGAGCCAATACAGGATCAAGCAGAAGATGACGGCATAAATCTAAATCCTTTTAGTTATATTGGTCAAGGACTTATGAAAGGCCTTGAGGGTTGGCAGAAAGCTACAGAGTTTACAGCTGGTGTAGTTGCATCTCCATTTAGTCAGCAAGTTAAAAGAAATATGGATAGAGGTATGAGCCCTGGTGAAGCATGGAGAAGATCTAAGTTTGCTACTACCAGGATTGGTGCAGACCCTGAAAAAGGAGAAGAAGGTTTTGGATTTAACTTAGGTGTCAAAGGTGCAGTAGAAATGCTAGTTGACCCTGTTGGTCTAGCAACAATGGCATTGCCTGTTGGTGCTATATCAAAAACAGTAGGTAAAGGCGTATCTAGTGTATTAAGCAAAGTTCCTGGAATTAGAGGGGTTAGAAAAGAAGGTCAAGAAATATTAAAAAGAGGCATAGACCTTGATGCACAAATAAAAGGTAATGGAACTTATCTTGAAAAAATTGCAGAGTATAAAAAATCTTTAGCTGATGGAGAATTTAGCAAGTCAACTTTTTATAGAAAACAAAAAGCATTACGAGATAAATTTGCAGACCAATTAAATTTAAAAGGTGTAAACAGAAAAGAGCTTGTTGAAATATTAGAAAAAGGTGAGTTAGTAAAACATAAAACTGGAAGAATACAAAAACTAGATGAAGTAGCAAACAATTTAAATGTAAACTTTGATGTGTTTGATGTTAGTAACTATGACGCAATGCTTGAATCACGAGGCATAAATAATGAAGGTTTGATTGCAGACTTTTTAAGGTATGCTAATAGCGACAAAGCAAAGAACTCATCGTTTTTAAAAGGCAGATTATTTTTCCAAGGCTTAAGAAATATACATAAACTTTACAATCCTGCCTTTTCTTATGGATCAACTCTAGAAGGTAGAGCAGCTCTTGCTTACGCTTACGACATAAGTAAAGCTGACAGTCATATAACTAACGCAATGTCAGGTTTTGTTGTTACAGAGAATCCTTTCAAAATACAAGACGTAACAGAAGAAGTAATTAAAGACGACTTAACTTATCAACAAAACTACAAACTAATTAAAGCAAGGCTAAAGAGAGAAAGAGTAGTTGCACCAAGAACACAAGCTCTGGAAAGCGAAGTGCGTGGTGGACCAAAAAGAATCCTTGAAGGCGAAGTAAGGTTATCTAACGTTTCTGATGATGGAGCATTTACAGTTTATGACGTTAATGGTGCAGGTAGATTTCAAATAAGATTTAAGAATGGCACTACACAGTTTTGGCGTGACGCACTAGATAGAACTGCACCAGGAGCAGATAAAGCTGCATTAAAACAACAATTAGCAGCAGGAGATTCATTGCTGTCTAACTACTCACAGAAGATGGGTAAAAAATATAAAGAAGTATTTAAAGAAAACTATGACCCTAACAATATAGGATTACAACCAGGAAACGGAACAAAACTTAAGATAGCTGACATAGATATAGTTCCAATAGAAACCTACACAATTAACGTAACTGGTAAAGGTAAAAATATAGCTGATACATTTGCGGCTTATGGAATAAGAAAAAAAGTAAAAGAGCTTGCTACAAAAGAAAATGAAATTATTTTAAAGAAAAAATCTAAAGACAGGACAGGGCTAAGAAGTCTTAATGCAGAACGTAAAGCGCTAGTTGCAGATATAAATGAAAGCTTTTCTAGGTTTTATGACCAAGCAATGGTTGATGATAAAAACTTTAAAAACTTTGAAGTTAAAAAAGTAACACCAACAGGTGGGGCAATGGATGTAGTAGATGCACCAACAATGACTGATGCAAAGAATAAAATATTTGCGAGCAAACAAAGAGTTCCAGCAGGAACAACTAGAGTAGGTGGTCGGTACAGAGGATCAATTACAGACGCAGCAACTGCAAGCAGCTATTTAAATTTAGTAGAAGATGGTTTAAAAAAATCTAGATTAGTAGTTGAAACAGTATCAGATAAAAAGGTTGCAAAGCTAAGTGATAATTTTGGCGATGATTTAGATAGCGTTGCTGGAATTTATAGAAACTTAAAAAGAACATTAGATGATGCTATGGATGACCCTTCAAGCCCATTGTATGGACAAGGCAGAAAGTTTGACGCAATAAGATACACAGATGACACAGGAAAAGAAAGACTAAATCACTTTGGAAATTTCTTTGCAACAGGCACTGACGAATACCCAGAAAGACTAGCAGACTGGAAGAATCTGAAAAAAATGGGTGTTTTGCCGGAGGATCAAATAGCAAAATTAGAACAGAAATATCCTGATTTAGCTAAGACAGGAAACGTTGGAGATGTGTCTATGAACTTTGTAGATTTCTTAGACTTAGGTGGTTATGTAATAGATTACAATGGCCCAGCAGGTAGACCAGTAAGATTGTTTGAAGAATTTTTTGATCTAGATGCAGATCAAATTACATGGCTTTCTAATTACTACAGAATGTTTGACGAGGGTGCAGCATTACTTAGAATGAAAAACATACCAGCTAACAACTTGTTTGCTAATCAAACAGGTAATTACATTAGGCACTTAGTTGATGAGTACGCAATTATAGATGAGCTTGTAGAAGCGCAAACTAAATCGTATCTAACTGGTGCACCACTTGGAAAACAACCATATAGAAGACCAAGAATATTTGACAACATACTAGATGGTATAGAAGAAAGAGGCTACGGATATCAACAAGATCCTTTGGTTATATTAGAAGATTTCTTAAAAGGTGTTTACAAAGAAGTTGGAGAAGCAAACTATATAAGAAGATTAGAAACAATAGCTGGGAAACAACTTAATGGTTTGTCTGTTGATACACAGTTAAAAATAAAAAAGTTTAAGATAGACCAAGATGAGCTTAAATCAATTATTGGTAAAATAAACAAACTTGATACAGCTCCTGTTTTATTTGCACAGCTTGGAGATGATTTTATAGAACAAATGGATCGGATTGTAAAAGAAGATGGTCTTGAAATGTATGCAAGAGGTCAAAGCTGGTCTGAAGTAAAAGAACGTGCAAGCAAACAATTTCAAACAGGCACAGAGGACGCTAAAGCAAAAGCAGTTGAAATACTCCAAGATTTTACTGAAAAGATGAACAGTGGGTATCAAGATGATTTAGCTAACCTGCAAAAGAAAATATCTGACTTTACTGACAACTATGATGTTAAAACTATTGACAAAGAAAGAAAGTTGTCAGGTTTATTTACAGAGCAAGCTGTAATAGCTAGAGCTGTGCGTGATCAAAGAAATAGCTTTAGTAAACAAGTAAAAGCTTTACAAGACAGAAACCTATTCTTTAGAGAAGATACTGCAAAGCAAATAGAAAAAACTTTAAACATTAATGCAGAGAATAGTTTTGATAATTTTGTTAAAAGCACATCAAAAATAAATGACGTTGTAAGAATTGTGCAAACTGGTTTTGACGCAGGTACAGCATTTTTACATGGACTACCTACTCTTATGAGAGGAATAGCCGCAGCACCTGGAAAAGTTGTTACAGGAGAAGAAAATTTATTTTTAAAAAGCTGGGCTGAAGCTACAACAACTATGTTTAAATACATAATTAATGGAAGTGATTCAAGAAGAATGCACGCACAATTAATATATAACAAAAAAGAAAACTTCCAGCTTATGTCAAAGTATGGCGTTTTAATTAGTAGCGCTGGGCAAGATTACTTTAGAGCTAGAAATACTGCTGGTGGTGGTCTAAGAAAAATTATGAAAGAAGGCAGAGTTAATAATCGTCAAGAATTAAACTCATTGCCTGGCCATGCAAAAATAAAAAAAGGTCTTGAAAAAGGTGAAAGTGTATTAGATGGATTTCAAACATCTTTTGAAGCGTATGGAGATATTATTCGTGAAGGTCTTTGGCAAGCACATTATAAACAAATTTTAAATGGTAGAAATGAAGCAGGAAGGCTTTTATCTGAAGTAGCTCCTGACATAATAGAACAACAGTTGGTTCAGCTTGGAGAACACATAAACAACATGACTGGTGCTTTTTCTAGTAGGAGAGCTGGTATAAGTGCTAGACAACAGAACGTAGAACGATCTGTTTTATTCTTTTCTCCTTCATATACAAGAGCAACATTAGGACTAATAGGTTCTGTTGTAAAAGGAGATTTGCAAGGTGATCAAGCAAGGGCTGCTATTAGAAGCATGATGGGTGCAGGTGTTGCTACTCACTTAGCTATGGCATCTCTAAACGCTACTATTAGAGGAGAGAGTATTGAAAAACATATCAAGCTTGATCCTACAAAAGGAGATTTTTTAACAACTAAAGTTGGTGATGTAGATATTGGTTTTGGATCTGCCTGGATGTCAATGGCTAGGCTATTTGGTAAATTAGCTGCTGATCCTGCTTTTAGAGGTGACATACTTGACTCTCCTTTATTACTTACTGGGTCAGGTAGAGGCAGGCCTGGTTTTGATGAAAATGGCATAAAAGATTTTATTGCTAACAACCAACTGCTTTACTGGCTAAGATCAAGGTCTGCTCCAGCAGGTTCTACAATGTGGGACATTGCTATGGGAGCTAACTTCTTAGGAGAATCTATACAAGGAGCTGAATGGTTTACAGGGCTAGCAAGTAACGCACTACCATTTTGGGCAGAATCAGTATTAGAAAACGGAATTATTAGCCCTACAGCATTAATAAGTGGTGCTGGTGATTTTGTTGGTATGAGAGCAAACCCTGTAAGTGAATGGGAAAAAAGAGCAGAGGTAAGGGATGGTTTAGCCCAGCAATACTTTGGTAAAGGTTGGAGATTCTTAAATGATGTAGACAGAAGGTTTATTGAAACATCTTCTGACATTGAAGCAGATCCTAACGTACAAAGATTAAGAGAGCTTACAGACAATATAAGAGAAGAAAGAAGGGCTGTTGGTGGTAGTCAGTTAGACAGGCTTATTGATGAAAGATATTACAAGATAGAAGATGCAAGGAATTTATATTTAGAAAAAACAAAACAAGCTGAAGCATTGATGAGAGATGGTACTTATAGTGTTGAGCAGTATATTGCTGTTGAACAAAAATACAGAAGTAACTACGGAAACACTATTGAATACCTTGATAACTCAGAAGAATACAAACAGGTTAAATCATATTACGATGCTCTTGCACAAGAGTCTGCAATGGGTACAAATGAAAGAATAGAAGATTATGCAGCAGATGAATATGCAGAACTATACTTTGATCCTAAGTATGACATGGAGTTTATGTATGATTTCCCTGCAAGGGAAGAAGCTTTAGATGAATGGCGACAAAAATACAGTAACCCTGAGTTTGAGAAATATGCTATCCAGAAACTATTTGGTGCAAGATGGGAAGCTACAGGCATGAACATGGAGTTCTACAAGCACAGGGCTGAACTAATGCCTATTTACTGGGAAGAAACCAGAAAAGAAATATTTGAAAGAAGATACAGAGGATCATTTAATGATGCTTACCAAAGATGGTATAGAGCAAAATATGATGATCTTGAACAAAAAAGAATTGTTGATGACACTCCTGGATTAAAACAAGCATTGAAAGAATGGGAGCAACTTAGAGAAGCCACTAGAAGAAACAATGCACAGCTTGATGCGTTTCTTTATAGGTTTGGTTACTCAGAAACTTTACTGCATCCTTTTAACGTAGGTCGTGAGGAAGAACTTAAGTCTACATTCCCTATGGATACATACGTTCCATCGTTTAGGGTTGCAGGAGAATAAATTGAATATTATAATCAAAAACAGATAAACATTGGGAGGCTACGGCTATGACCACAGAAAAAGATAATATTGAACAAAACACTGAAGAAACTATGGTTTCGGAAGAACCAGTTGTTGAGGAACAGGAAACTGTAGATCCAGCAACTGAATTAGTACAGGAAGCTGCACAAGAAGTTGAAGCTACGGCAGATCAAGCTGAGCAACCTGGTTACTTAACACAGCAGGATTTAGATAGGATACTGGAAGAACGTAAGACTGCATTTGATAATGCACAAGGACGAGCTCAACAGTATACAAATCAAAAGGTTCAGGAAATTCAGGATGGAGCTAAGGCTCAAATACAAGAATTTATGAATGACTTTTCATCCATATTAGATGAAGATCAAAAAGATGTATTGAACCAAAAGATTGCAGAGAGAGAAAGAAAAGCAAAGGAAGAAAAACTTGATAGGTTGATCGAAAACATGGACAACCCTAAGAGCCAAGGCTCAAGCTTAACTCCTGAAAATCTTGAAGACTTAGATTCTGTTGTGAGAGATACAGCATCTACATTAGGTTTAAAAAGCGTAGATGTCAGGAATGACAGTCGTGTATGGGAAGGCTGGAGTCAGGATATGAGTTTTTCTCAGTCTGTAAAACTAGCTAACCAAAACCTTAAGAAGATTGCTGGTAGCACAAAAAAAGACGTAGTGCAAGAGCCTGCTACACAGAAGGTTCCACCTACTACACAAGGTGCGCCAACTCAACCGAAGCGTGCTTACAATAGTTTAGGTGACCTTTCTAAAGCTTTTGCTAACGGACAAATTGATGCTACACAATACAGAAACTTAAAAAAACAACTTTAAAAAGGATAAAATAAAATGGCAAGTGGATTGACATTATCGTCTAGTTCAAGTCTTTCAGACATGTCAAACATTGTAATAGCATCAGCTATTTCAAACATTGAACCTGCTGGTCCTACAAACCAGTTGGTTAGCAGATATGATATTCCTCAAGGTGCAAAGCAAGTTAACATCCCTATCTGGGGCAGAAACGATGCCGTAGCAGTTACTGAAGGTATTGATATATCAGCTCCTGAACAATTGTCTGTTACTGTGACAAGCGTAACTGCTTCTGAACACGGTATTATGACTTTTGTATCTGACAGATTGTCTAGACAAAACAACGAAGACATTCTTGCTCACGTTGGTGAAGTGCAAGGTGGAGCTTTAGGTAGGTTGCTAGAAAGCGACTTAACAACATTGTTCGATAGTTTTACAAACTCTATCGGTGCATCTGGAAGCTTACTTACTTACTACCACGTAGCAGGTGCAGTGTCTTACTTAAAAACAGATAACAGCTCAACTTATGGTATGGCTCCTGGAACACCTAGTGGTGTATTCCATCCAGAACAAATAAGAGGGTTCGTACAAGAAGTAACTGGTATCCAAGGTGGTGGAACTACTGGTATGGCTGCACAGCCTATTCCAGAAGGTATTACTGCTGAGGTTATCCAAAGCTACTTCAGAGGAAACGAGAAAATTTTTGGCATTCCAATATTCCAATCAGGTGTATTGGCTAGAAGCTCAAACGCATCGAAAGGTGCTGTTTTCGTTCCAGGTGCAATAGCATTAGCTATGGCTCACGAAATGGAAGCTGAAGAAGAAAGAGATGCTTCACTAAGAGGTACTGAAATGGTAATGATTGGTGAATGGGGAGAAGCGCAAGTTGCTGATCCTTGGGGCGTGGAAATGCTCGGTAAATCTCAAGCAATTTAAGGAGATAAATGACTACATCTAATCAAGATTTTAAAGTTAAGATGATCAACAGCAATGATGATCACCTATACACAACGATTTATGATTCTCTTAGTGGCGATCCATTTAGGGTAAGAACTGAAAGAGTTGAATATCATTTATCGTTTACTAAAAAAAGATCAAGATTAGAAGGTAAGGAATTAGTTTTCTTTGGCGAAAGCATACCAGCTTTTGTCAGAACTAAAGAAGAAATTATTGGTTCTCCGTCTTCCAGCATGGCCGAGGGGGTTGCTCCCCAAAGTCAGGTTAAAGCTGGGAAACGAAGACGAGGTAGGAGAGGTAAGAAGAAATGACTACTGATTCAAAACAAAGATGGGAAACCATCATAACTGAACTTAAGTTTGAGAATAAGTGGAATGAAGTTCTTGAGAAGCATCTTAAGGACAACAATCTAACTGAACTTCCTGAACCTGAGTGGAGTGATGATCCTACCATGGCTTACATATACATACCTGCAAGATCTCTGAAAGGAGATACTGTAAGAATGGATAGAACTAAAGCCAGGATGTTTCCAGAAAGCATCGTTGGGTACCTTAGGAATGGCGGACTGATGAAGCTCCCTGCAAAGGTAGAAGCATCTCAGAGATCGCAAACTAAAGAGCAGCTCCCCAAGATGGAAACGGAGAAACCAAAACCTGAAAAAATTAAACTACCTAAAATAGGAGAATAACTATGACTGTTGGAACATTACAATACAGTTCAGTTAACACTGCTAACATTGCAGCAGGTGATTACACTATCACAGCAGCTACTGATAAGTACCAAAACTGGGACCCAAATGGTGGCGCAAAAACAGTTGATCTAGTCTTTGTAGACACTGACGAAACAGGTGTAACTACAGGTCTTGCTGACCTATGGATTAGAAACACTGCTGACGCATCTGAAGCTATCACTTTAAGAGATGGTAACAACTCTGATGCAGCAATTTGTGTTATTGAACAAGATAAACAGGCTCATGTTAGATGGAACGGGTCAAACTGGACATCTACTACAGGCGAAACGTAGAAATAATTTAGGATAGGCTAGAGAAAAAAACTAATCAACTGATTATTTAATTAAGCTCTAGCCTACCTAGAAGGAGAAATTATGTCATTTGGACATCAAAAATTAACTGTTGATGCAACAGTAAGATCACTTACAGTGCCTAGCGATGTAAATTTTGCACAAGTAAAAGTAGAAACAGCAGCAATAAGATACAGAATAGATGGTACAGACCCAGCAACTGCTGAAGGTGTACTGGTTTCTGCTGGAGATAGTTTTGCTATATATGGTGAAGATGCTTTATCTGCAATAAAAATGGTAGAAGCTACAAGCACAGATGCAGTAATTAATGTATCGTATGGTATGGCTCATACTGGTATACACGGAGTCGTTATTACAGGAACAGCGTAATAATGGGTAAATATACTAAAGCTAATAAAAACAATATTTTTAAAGAAGAACCAGAAATTTCTGTTACAGAACACGTTGTTCAAAAAGGTAACAGAAAACTTAAAATGGTTATACCTGAAGGCAAGATTGGGTATGGTGATAAAGAATCACACGCCCAAATTGCTGGAGATTTAGCTACAAAACATTCTGACGATCCTAAAGCTGGAGAGAAAGCTTATGAAGATGTTAGAAAGCAAAGAGAAGAAGGTAATGGTTCTACAGTAGAAGAACACAGGAAACAAATGGCCATGCAGAAAATGGCTGGCAGAATGCCTGTAATGAATACATTTCAAATAACTGACCCTGCAACAGGCGAAATAATTGCAACTGAAATTCTTTTTATGAAAACAGAAAAGAGTGGTTTTGTAAGACCTCTTAAAATTAGAGTGGATGCTCAAACAGGTAAAGCCACGGAGGTACCTATATAATGGCAACTACAACTACACTATCAGCAATATTACCTAAGTTTGGAAGAAGGGTTGGTGCATACATAGGCTCATTTACTACCACAACTGCTATTGCAGCAAACACATCGGTAGTATCTACACAGCTTACGGATTTAGGTTTTACAGATGATGATGTATTAAACGATTCTTTTATTAAGATTACAAGTGGCAATAACTTAAACGAAGTAAGGCTTGTTTCAGACTATACTGCTAGCAGTGGCACAATTACTGTTACTGGTACTGCGTTGACATCAGATAGCAGCACACAGGCTACTTTTGAAATATACAGGTATGACCCTGATCAACTAAGAGATGCTATAAATGATGCAGCTAATCAAGCATTTCCAGCTTTATTTAAAAGAATTGATGATAGAAGTCACACAGTTGCTCCTGGTCAGGCTAGATACGCAAGACCTAGCTCAATAGAACCTGGTTATATAAGGCAGGTATATATTGTTCCTAAGATACAAGCTAAATCATTCTCAGAAAATATAATTAAAGATCAGAATTGCGACATGGAAGCTGACAGCAGTAGCTTAACTAACTGGACTGATTCAGCTAATATAACAGCAGCAGTAGAAATTGATACTACATCGCCTAATAACTTTATGGTTTATAGGGATGAGCAATCTGCTAAGCTTACTTGCGCTGCAAGTAGCACTGGAACATTTACTTTATCGGTAACTGATCCTACAAACTATGAATCAGAGGAGTTAAACTTTTCAATATGGGTATATTCAAAATACGCAGACCTTGTATCACCAATGGTGCAAATAGATTCAGACAGTGCAGTAACAGGTACAGCTCATTCTGGAGGTGGTTGGCAGCGATTGACAGTATCTACTACATCTTCAAACGTTGGAAGCACAATAAAAGTGGGCCTAAATTTCGCAAGCAACGGGTCGATTTACACTGTTTATGCAGACGAAGCTATCCTAACTTCTGGCCCTAGTGAAACACCTAAAGGTTATGAATCAATTGTTTTTGATTGGACAGAAGAAGGAGATAATCTTACATTTTTAAGTGCACCACCATCTCATTACAACTTACATATTGTTGGTTGTGGAGCATTGGAAACATTAACAGCTGGTGCAGATACAATTACTCTTGAGCCACATCGTGTTAACCTTTTGTTAGATTATGCAGCACTTACATTTTTTGAAGGTGAGTTAGATCAAACATCAGCAGAAGATCAAAATGCAATATTAAGACAAGTTACACATTATAGAAATAAAACACAGAATGGCAGGGGTGAAATGGTAGCACCTTCTTTGAAAAAGAATTTGTTACCTGCTGGAAATATCAGTAGCTATGGAGTTCTGTAATGCCTAACTACGATGTAAAGTTAACAAAAACAGACGGCTCATCAAATGAAGTACAATTAACTTTAGATCGAGGGACTGAAAGTGGTGGGTATGCAGTAGAACATATCTCCCCTGCACCACCTAATCAAGCTACAGATGCTGCAAACTACCAACAACAATCACCTGACTTAGGTCTTGTATTAGATCAGGACTCTTTTCACAGAGGCTTTGGGCAAGCACTATTAGAACGTTTTGATGACGCAAGTAGTGCTAACGCTGCTTTAAGCCGTTATGCGTACTCTGAGGGAGTATTAGGCATGTTTAAAGGCGAATTAGTGCTGGGTTACAAAGAAGATGAAGTTAACGTTCTTTTAAGGAATGGTGCTTTTGAAAATGGTGGTGTATCAGAATGGACTGGGAGTAATGTAACAACAGCTGTAGAAACAACTACAGTGCGTAATGGAAGTTACAGTTTAAAAGCTACAGTTACATCTAACTCAGGAACAGTTAGCCAAACTTATGGAGGAACTGTAAGTGTCCTTAGAAGTAGAGAGGTTACGCTATCTGCGTTTGTAAGACGTGAAAGTGGTTCAGGAACTATTACAGCCAAAATTACTGACAGTGCTGGTACAACTACTGGCAGTGTGTCTACATCAGCAGCAGGTAGTGATTGGGAAGTTGTTCACGCAACTAAAACTATAGACTCAGGTGCAACAAGTATTACATTCACTCTTACTGCAAGTACAAGCGGAGATGTATTTTATATAGATGATATAAATGTTACTCCTACTGGCGGTGTTGATTGGACAACTCCACAAGAATTTAATGGTAATGTTTATGCAGCAGCAGGTAGAGTTATATATAAATGGGATGATAGCAACGAAGTGTTTAACGCTGTTTACGCTGACTCAACACATGATATTACTGACATGATTAGTTTTGATGGAGCATTGTATGCAGGTTTTGGAACTAATCAAGTATATTTAAGAAGTACAGATGGCACTACCTGGGCAGCTCCATCTACAAACAGTGGTAATGGAAGGTTTGCAGAATTTTTTGAAAGAGCAAGAAACGCTAGTGGTAACTACGCTTTGTTTAAGAATAGAGCTAACAATATATCTATATCAGTTGACCCAAGCGATACAGCTAACTGGGGAAGTGAGATAGCTGTTGGTGATAGTGACAGGTCTGTAACAACATTAGTATCAGCTAACGACATATTGTATGTAGGTAGAGAAGACGGATTGTTTTCTTACGACAGAGCCACTCAAAAATTTAGAGATTTACAACCTGAAGCTAACTTTTTTCCGGACAGCAATAACTTTAAAGCATCAACTGGTAGAGCAGGACAACTGTTTGCGTCAGGTGGTGATCAATCATTCTGGCAAATAGGCGATGGTTTTTTTGATGGTGCTAAAAGCTGGACAGACTTATCTTATTTATTTAAAGCAGCAGGTATTAGAGGGTTTGGTGGTAGAGTGTCAGCCGTAGCACAAGACAGAAACAATCTGTTTGTTGCATTAGCTGATGATTTAGAAGGCGACACAGGGTTTTCGTACACATTTCCTTTTCAGTTTGCAGGTTCAGGTAAATCACAAGCTGTAAAACTTATTGGTGTACGAACACAACGTGAGTCGCCATCAGATAGTCCTGAACAAGTAGCTCACACAATGACTAGCTTTAATGTATCTGAAATAACAGCTATGGGTAAATTTAAAGGAAATGAGGCCGTAAGAACTAGCATGTTTGTTATGGGAAATAAAGTAGAAGATGCTTTGGCTGAGATTACAAATGATACTGTTCTTAAAGCTTTTAGACTTAGAATGCCTATTAGAAACGAAAACCCTGCACTTAACTCTTTATCAGAACACAGGCTTACAGGTAATTTTTACACATCATACGTGAACTTTAATTTCCCTGACGTAGATAAGTCAGCTATTAAAATCACAGTTACAGGTAGAAACTTAGACTCTAATAAAAAAGCTACTGTATTTTACAAGGTTGATGATGCTACAGATGATGACACTACTGGATGGACAACGTTTGGTAGTTCTGGAGAATGCACATCAAGTAGCACAACTTTAACATCAAGCATACAACTTAATTTTAAACGTATTAGGTTTAAGATTGTAATGTCTACAAATGACACTTCATCATCACCAGTTATTACTGGTATTGTGTTTCATTCTGCCTGGAATCCTATTGAGTATAGAAGGTGGAGTGTGCAGGCAAAATTAAGCGACAAACGTAGTTTAGCTATGCGTAGAGTTAGAAACAAAACACTGCGAACAGCTGATCTTAATAATTTAGAAACCTTGAGAAAAGAACCATTTATACTTTATACTGATCTTGATGGCTCAAGTCATTACGTTAGTATGCGATATAGGGACGAGTTAATCAAATCCCGTATACAATCAACAAGAAATGTACAACTTGACCAAACTAGGAGATTAATCTTAGAACTCACGGAGGTGAAAACAACATAATGGGCTCAGAATTTTTTACACATAAAACAGTAGGCACCCAAATAACCCAAACTGAATTTGAAGGTGCTGACGGAACAGGACATAAATTTGCTACTCAATCTGTAGGAGATTTAGTTTATGCTGATACTACAGAAATCCTTAAAAGTCTTAATATAGGTACTACAGGACAAGTATTAGAAGTAAGTAGTGGTAAGCCAGCATGGACAAATACTATTTATAATACTGGATTAATCTTAGGTTATGGTGCATCTGATGCTACTATAAACTTTGCTACTGACAATAATATTATTTTTAAAATTGATAATACTGGTCAAATAAAACTTACTGATGGTGCATTATTACCTGTAACAGATGATGATGTTGATCTCGGATCATCCACTCTGCAATTTAAGGATGGTTTCTTTGATGGAACACTAGAAGCTGATGCAATTACAGTTGGTGGCACAGCAGTATTAACTGGTGGTGCTGTAACATCTATAACAGCTATAACACATAACAGTCTTGTTATAGGTAGAGATGCTGATAACGATATAGATTTTGGTACAGATAACAATATTATTTTTAGAGCAGGTGCGGATGATCAAATCAAGTTAATTGATGGAGCTTTAGCACCAGTCACAGACAACGATGTTGACCTAGGTACAAGCTCACTTGAATTTAAAGACGCTTATTTTGATGGCACAGTAACTACAGATGCGTTAGCAATGGCTACAAACACTTCAGGTAACTTACTTATTGGTACTGGTAGTGCATTTGCATCAACAGCAGTTACAGATTTATCTGCTATAACATCTATTGATAACGCTGATACATTTTTAGCAATAGACAATGATGATGGGGCGTTAAAAAAAGTTGCTAGAAGCGTAGTTGTATCAGGTCTTGCAACATCAGCTGCTTTAACTACAGTAGCAGGTGATAGTGATCCGCATCTTGGTGGTAATTTAGATGTAGGAACTAACTCAATTATTACAGATACTGGCAATAGAAACATAAAACTACAAGTTCATGGTACAGGTAAGGTAGAGTTTAGAGGTAATACAGATTCAAGTGGTACAAACCCAGGCACTATTATTTTAAATTGTGAACAGAACTCGCATGGCCAGACTATTAAAGCACAAGCACATAGTGCATCTGTAACTAACACTCTTACACTACCAGCAGGTGGTGATGGAGAACTTGTAAGTACAGTTGCTACACAGACACTAACTAACAAGACACTAACAACTCCTGTAATAGCAGAGATTGATTCTCTTGGTTCAGGTAATATTACTCTTGATGCTGAAGCAAACATAGAACTAAATGCAGATGGTGGAACAATTACATTTGCAGATGCAGGTGCATCATTAGGAACTATTACATCATCTGGTTACTCTGGTAATTCAGCAACAGCTACTGATGCTACTAATTCATCTCATGTTTTGGTTACAGATAATGAAAGCACAGATGAAAATAACTTAATTACTTTTGTTGAAGATGGTACAAGTTCTACTGGTAATGTAGGATTAGAAATGGATGGAAACCTTACATATAATCCAAGCTCAGGAACATTAACTGCTACAAATCTTGCTGGTACATTAACAACAGCAGCACAGACAAACATAACATCTGTTGGTGCTTTAGGCACAGGTTCAATTACATCTGGTTTTGGAAACATAAATATTGGTTCATCTACATTTGACACTACTGGTGCAGTATCTACTGGAGATTTAACTTTAGCTGATGATAAAAAAATAACACTTGGTGATGAAGGAACAGTTGTGTTAAGTGATGTAGACCCAAGCACAAATGAAAGAGGAACAGGATTGGTTATAAAAGGTGTATTAACATCTAATGTTGGAGGAGGAGAAGTAGTTTACTTAAAATCAGATGGTCAATATGAAAGAGCAGATAATGACCAAGAAAGCACAATGCCAGCAGTAGGTGTAGCGTTAGAAGATGGAGATGGTAGTAATGCAAAAAATATTTTAATTTATGGTGTATATAAACAAACAGGTTTGAGTTTAACTAGAGGAGAGGAATTGTATGTAACTGATAATGGATATGTAACTCATACAGTTCCTGGCTCAGGACATTTTTTACAACGAGTAGGAGTGGCATTGGACACAAATATTGTGTTATTTATGCCAAGCCTTGATGTTATAGAACACGCATAATGGCTAACGAAGTAACAAAATTAAATGGAATAGCAATCGCAAGCATCACTGATTTAAATGGCATTACTGATGCAAACTTAGCTAAAATAAATGGACAAGAGTTTACTGGTTCTACAGATGCTAGTTTAACTACAATGACTAACTATGATGTACCAG
>VTLG01001866.1_pt1 | contig 21477 bp, 18 predicted proteins | sample 4694571 | NCBI WGS metagenome assembly VTLG01 (sample SAMN12604809, study PRJNA352737) | marine metagenome | biome: ENVO:00000447; feature: ENVO:00000209|ENVO:00000569|ENVO:01000036; material: ENVO:00002151; isolation source: viral sequences binned using virsorter ... | reverse complement strand
AGCTTCAGTAAGAACTCTGTTCTGAACTGAAGGTAGACCAGTTGAATAGTTACCTGGTCCGAAACCAACGTATTCAAATGTGTGGTTACCAGATCTTAGAATACTAGGTCGTCTGAGTTCAGTTGCTGTACCACCTGTATTATTAACCTGTACCATACGTAAAGTCTTATCGACTTCAGATGCTTCACCATCTCTTGCTTCAAGAGTAATATAATTTGTTTGTGCAGGGTTTCCAGATCCACCAGAGTTTGTATATGAGTTGTTGCCTTCCTCAATATATGTGTTTACCGCTTCTTTAGTGATGGATAAAGATAGATCCTCTATTCCAGATCCATTAGTAGTCTCAACTAAACCAACAGTAATATTACTTGCAACAGATGTTGCTGCGTTTGGATCTTCAGTTGGGTTGTCCTTATCTAGGGTAGGATATAAGTTATTAATGTTCTGTGCAAATGAGAACTGACTTAAGTTACCATTTGTAGGTGATATACTACCTTTTAATACTGTAACGTAGTAAATACCATCTTGCACTGACTTTTTAAGTTCTTGTGCTACTTCTATATCATAGATGTAGTAAACATTATTATAGTTAGTGACACTATTTCTTACTTGGAATACGTAACCATTGATAGGTTCTCTTGATAGACTTGCAGAGTTATCTACAGTGTAACGTATTCTATATGTCCTATCTCTAGATGATCTGTTATCAGCAATACGTTGTGTATATGATGATCCAGTAAATAATGAGTTGGCATAGAATGTCTCATTACCTAGATGATAGTGAATACCCTCGTATCCAGTAGTTCCATTGACAGTTGAATCACCAGATGTTGCTGCTGTTACTCTTAAATACCAGTTTTGATGATATGTGTCATATTGTAGTGGATGATTTGTATCGCCAGGTGTAAATCCTTGCCCAGTTACGTTAGTATATGATGCATCTGTAGGTGATGCACTACCATCAGGAGATACTAATGCTGCAAAGGTTGATTGTGTTGATCCATCAATCAATGACACATATATCTTGTCCTGTTTACGTGCACCAATACTAAAACCTTGTAGTTTATATGGAGGTTTAGTTGCAACAGATGTATAACCATAGAGATATAATCTTGTGTTGACTGCACCAATATATGCCCATGTAACTTGGTTATCAACAACAACTCCAGATGTATGAACAGGACCTCCTCCTGCTGCTGCTGTAGCTCCTGCTCCTGCAACTGCGGTTGCTAGATATGCATTACCACCATTAATTGTTGAGTCACCAACTTGTATACCAGATTGGTTGACTGCCCACTGACTGTTACCTTGTGATGCGTTGTCTTGTATTTTTTGAACATCAAGTGCAACATAACCAACAGGTATTTCACTGATAGTTCCTTTGTATGCTGCCTTACCAGAACCAGCTGTTGCACCATGTAAGTTTCTATATCCTCTGTTTAATGTTAATTCGCCACTTGTTCCATTGACTGTAGTGACTAGATATGATTCTATATTATCAGCAGTCTCAAATCTTACATAATCACCAGCTACGATACCATGGGTATTATTAGTAGCAGGTACACTGACACTATCAAACGTAGTAGTAAATGTAGTTCCACTTACGACTGCATAAGTTCTTGCTAGTTTCTGTGGAGGTATCACGTGTGTGATAGTTCCTGCCTTATCCTGTGTAAATGGTGCAGTCTTAAATCCTTTTGCTCTTAATGCACATGAACCAAAGTTACTGTTAGAGTTAGTAATTGACTGGTCACCACCAGACTCAGCAACAAAGTGATCAGCAAATCCAACAGCAAACACTGACACTGCCTGTATAACAGAGTCGTTAGATGCCTTCACATGGAAGTTTCTATATGTTGCTTTGTATATACTATCCCCATCAACGTGTGATCCTGCAATATATGCAGATCCGTCCCACTTAATGAATGCATTGTCGTCTTTCTGCAGTGATACACCAGTAAACTGAGCAACAACCATGGATTTGAATCCAGTTGCTTTACTACCATCAGCATGCATACCTTGCATACCCCATGTAGAACGTAGAGATATATTAAAGATGTATGGTGATGAACTGTCAACGTTGTCAACTTCAACTTTCACCGTTGATCCACCCGCAGTTGGGTTACCAGATGGTGCACCTGTGCTAGGATTTTTAATAATATATCTAAATGTTGTTGGTGTTGGTATCGCACTGATAAAGAACGATCCATTAAATCTTGATGCGTCAGTTCCTGTGACACCCTCAAGTAATACGGGAGTTCCAACTGAGAACCCGTGAGCATCAGATGTTGTGACCTCTGCTGTTGTTGTGAATACGTTTGTGCTAACAAAGTCAGTAACAATACTACTGATTGTTTTAGGACCTGCTGTGTTAGGACCTACGATCCTGTTTTCTTCGACACGTGCCTGTAATTCGTCAGCAGATATAACACTTGTGCTATCAGGAATATCTTCCCATGCTTTTGCTACCTTTTGATAGTATAATTGTAAGTCACTAACTGATAGTGCATTACCATCTGTGCCATTTGTACTGCTTAATATATTTTTACCGTCAGCATACTCAAAACATGTAAGTTTATGGTGTGAGAATGTTGGAGGTGAAGATGCACTTGGTTGTGCAGGGTCTTTATATACACCAGATGTTATACCATCAAAGAATGAGAACTGCCAGAAATAACAACCACCTGTAACACGGAAGATAGCACTGCCAGGTATTGATCCAGATGTAGGATCGGGAACATATAATGGACGTAGTTTAGTCTTACGTAAGTCCATACCTACGATAGATGTTCCTCTAGGAACTATTACACCACCTTCTGTTGAGTTAAATCTGTATAATACGTTGTTTGGATTTATATTACCACTATCATCTACTAGATCAACATCGCTAGATGCACTTAATTCAGCGATATCAGCAGGGATGAATGCTTGTCCAGATGTATTTGTGCCTGGTCTATTGTCAATAACATAGTCGCCAGGATATAATACAATACTAAATGACTCAAACGTATCGTTAAACTGTCCACTTTTATATGAAAATCTCGCTGCTTCAATTAACGCCCTTTGTATACTCTTAAAAGGACGGTTAGGAGAGTTACCTCTATTGTCAAAACTATCTGATGCATCGAAGTCATCAGAGTTGACGTATAAGCAACGTCCTGTTTTTGATGTAAAGACGTTTTTTAGTCTAGTAAGTGCCATCTTTTAATTCTCTGTGTTATGATGCAACTTCAGCAACTTCTTCAAATCCAACTAAGGTGAAGGTAACTGCTCCAGTGCATTTTACATATAACGATTGATATTGTCCAAGAACAATTCCACTAAACTCTTGAACTGTATTGTCAGCAACTTGCATGCCATTAACAATGAGTTGCTCAGTAGTTGCCTTTGATACAGAAGCTACTAACAGTTTAACACCGTTGTTATCAACAAATTCTGTAACTGGGGTTGTGTTTCCCGCTGCAGCATATTTAGTTTGTGTTGCTGCAACAGGTCTGTAAACTCTATTCATTCTATTAAGGTTGTTGTTTGACTGTTCGCGAACCTCGTTAGCAGTATCATATATTTGTGCATAATCTATATTATTTCTAAACTCATGGTTTAGTAAATAAATTTTTCCAGTTAATGTATCAAAGTATCTCACAAAACCAGACCACCCTGCTGTTCCACTAGTTCCTGCATATGAAGAACCCACAGAAAACGTACCACCACCACTAGATGTGAAGTTTGTGTCGCCTGGTAAGTCTACTGCCAATGGATGAGACATATTTCTCAACCATAATTCACCGTTACTTGAGTCCCAGTAATGAATAGTAGCAGTTTGTGCACCACCATAGGTAGCATTTGTCCAAGATAATGTTTCACCAGGTGCAAACGTAGATGTACCACCTAAGTTTCCTACCTCTACTACGATAGATGTTGTATAACCGTTGCTTGTGTTGTTAGATATAAGAAAATTACTATAATTATTTGGCGAACCTGGCTGTGATGAAGCAGCATCTAATTGTATTACATCTGATTGCTCTACTATACCTATGTCTATATCTAATGCACCACCTGTATTATTTGACACAAACACCTTTCCACTCATCAATGTTCCATTAGGACATGTGTAAATGTTATACTCAGTCGGTGTAGCAGTGTTACTGTTAGCAGGAAGCGTTGAGTTTGTATATGTTGAGACTGTTGGAGTAAAGTGTGCTAAAACTCCATTTTGTTTGACCGCCATTGTTTTAAATTAGTTACATGTTTGCAAAGAACACTCTTGCTCTGGAGACTCCTCCAGTAGAGGATGCATCTAGTGTTGCAGATTGACCTGTTAGTGGATTAGTGAGAACTATCTGTCTAGCAGCAATTTGACCACCAACATTAGTTGATGGATCAGTTGTGGTTATCACTAAATTACCATCAACATTTGCATTACCAGATACGTCAAGTCTTTGGCCAGGTGTTTTGCCTATACCAAGATTAGCATTCGCATCTAGTATCATCTCATCAGTTCCAATATTATTGGTAAAATGAGTTCCGATAGCAGCAGCACCCTTTTGTAGGATGAACTTACCCGCAGATCCATTTCCTGCAATAATGGTAGAGCCTGTAGAATATATAGACCCCTCAACTTCTAGATTATATGTAGTTGCTGCTCTACCAATACCTAGTTTGGCAGAAGCAGTGGAACCTAACTGAAAGTCAGTTCCTGTAGTAGCGGTAACGTTACCGCCACCTGTAATGTTGCCTCCGAATACAGCGTCGCCAGTAGCACTAGCCAGAGTAAACTTATCAGTAGCAATAGTGATGTCGCCACTGCCTGTGATAGATGTGACAGCATCTATAGCACCTCCAATTGAAATTCCTGTTGCACTTGTTGTGATGCGTGCAGTATCATTATGATATACAATTGTATTTGTAGCATTTGCTTTTAAAAACTTAGTAGCACCAGAGTTTAATCCAATATCAGCACTGCTAATGGTTAGACCATTTGTAGAAGTGTCTGTAATTGTTGATGCATCTGTGCTATTAGTATATGCTATTTGTAGATCATCATCAGTTCCCATCTTGATGATCTTGTCATCAATCATTTCAAGATGATCGTTTAAATTAAGATCACCAGTAACAGTTGCACCTTGACTAATAATTAATGTGTTAGAAAATGTCGTTGATGCAGCAAATGTTGCAGCAGCATTAACAGTCAAAGAGTCAGCAGCGTCATCACCTAGTGTTGTGCTACCACTAGAAAGAATATCTACTACAGATAAAGTTCCAGTGAATGTTGGTGAGACAATAGTTTTATTTTCTAATGTCTGTGTTGCTTTAAGTGTTACTAATTCATCAGTTGTATTAGTCAATCCCTCGTTAGATGGGAATGAATACACGTTAGTTAAACCCGCAGTCAAGTTTATAGAACTAAACTTTGCGACTTTAGTTTCGTCAACTGAGTTAGGAACGATAAAGTTAAGATCATTAATTGCTAAAACAGACCCCAGACGTATCTTACCAGTTCCCTGTGCAGATAGTTTGAAGTCTAAATTTTGATCAGCATCGTCTCTTGCTTCTACATTAAGAGTGGTTCCAACTTTTTGTAAGTTGAGTCTAGAGTTACCCAAAGAAAGACCAACCTGTCCTTGTGAAGAAGAAAACAGACCAGTAGAAGTTTTGCCTTCAAAACGAACGCCAGGTGCTGTATATGTTCCAGACGGAACTGCAGTAAAAATACTTCCTACTGCGGATCTTTTATTTTGGTCGGTTGGATCTGAGTTATCAAGTAATAAAAGAGTATCAGACGATGATACTTGTCCTACACCTAATAATGTCAAATCGGATATCTTACGAGTTGCCACTACATACCCACAATAATACTATCAAGTATATTTATACATTCTTTTTGAAGTGAAAGAATCCTTCACTACCTTCCCAGTATCCTACATCCCATGTATGATACTCATCTGCATATAATCTTGCTTTACTATCCAAAGGTTGACCGTTCCACTGGCAGTCTGGTTCTGATTCTCCCTCAAAATATATACCAGTCCATTTAAAAATTATATCACATGCAGGGTTGTGCACTATGATTAACTCAGGACAAACATATTCTATGTCTACAGTCTGTTCTCTATATGGTTTATCCATATAACTGTAACGAGAAGATGTGTGATATTTGTATTCACTAATCTTCTCGTGTTTTACTATTATATGTGCCCACTTTGTAGGATTGGATGCTGCCTGTGTCCAGTTATCAAACTCACCCTCAAACCAATCACAAAATTTATCTATCATTCAGCGTCTTCTTCGAGTGCCTTATCTATTTCTTTATCTAATGTGTCGTAATCTGTTTTTGTAAGATTTTCCAATGGTTTTTTAGACATCAATGGACTATCGGGATGAGGAACAGGAGTTTGTTTATTCTTATACTTATCCACGTTAATTGTTTTCTTCTTGCCTTTGTTTGCTTTGCATTTTTTGATTGTCTCAATAGCATCGCCAACAGTAACAATAGTTCCTGCTTCTTCGTCAGGAATCTCGATACCAAAACATTCTTCTAAGAACATGACAAGTTCTACCATGTCCAGACTGTCTAGTTCTAGATCATCACCTAATTTAGAATCCCACTTGATATCTAAATTAGCACCTCTGTCTCCTAAAGTTTCTTTGATAGCAAGACTTGATATCTCTATCATCATATCCTTAGTAACCTTCTTTGAAGATTTTAGAATATCTTTGATTTGTGCGTATGTATGATTATATGCCATTAGACGTAACTCACATCATTAATTGGAACCATTTCGCGAACCGCCTCAAGCACTCTCATGAACTGATCAGCGTTACATGGGATTTGCTTGCAGTCACCGCTACTACCTACTATTGTAAAGGTTCTTTTTGGGATGTCAACTATGACCTTCTCTAGTTTTTCTTCGTCGTCGTAAAACATTAATAAGATGCTTGAATAAAATCAGTATAACACATCAATCGGAGTTTGTAAAGTAGGTAGAATTACCCGCCCTTGCTGCTCGTCTGATTGTTTCTTCAACCTTACTTATAAGGTCAAGTCCTGCCTGTCTATTCTCCTGCATATGCTTCATAGCATTGTCTGTTTTATCTTCTCTTACCAGTCTTTCGACGAAATCGTCTAAATGTGCAGCAAGAATGCTCTTAAGAAATTCTGCTTCTTGCTTCGTTACTGACATGTGATGTTGTGTCATGTGTATTAATTGAATTCTACGATCAATTCAAGTATATTGCAGAAGCATCAAGATCAATGTTACCACCCGCGTCAACATCGACGTTGCCTGTGGCGTCTCCCTTGATGTTACCTGTAACATCTAATTTATATGCATTACTATCAGGTGAGGAGATCATTCCGTCGAATGCACCTCCACTTATGCATGATTTAGATCCACCATCTATCTTAGTAAAGACTTTACCACCAACTTGCGTTAGTAAGTTTCCGTCTACCTTTTCGTACCTGCATCCTGCTGCTCTAGTACGAACGTCTCCATCACTATTGATAGAGAATGTAGATGATTCTTTTAATATCTTAACCTCATAATTACCCTTTACGTTCTCTTTTACAGAACCGCCTTCACTCAAGTCATTTTCCAAGAACGTTGTCTTGTTTGTGTAGGCATTGGATTGTAACTTCATTTCATTCTTAGCTTGTATTGCCAAGTTCTCATCTGACTGAATAGTACACACACCACCGACTTGCATCTGGTAGTTACCATTTACTCGATCAAACCTGTCACCTTCAACCTCAGAATGCATATTACCCTCAACATATATGTTAACATCACCAATAACATGCAGTGCCATTCTATCATTTTCTACATCCTTACCAATTTTAATGACAAGATTATGGTCTGATAAGATATATGTATCGTTATATGAAACTAGACTATTGTTTTGATCTTGATCTAGGTTTAAAAAATTACCATTTGCATTAAGCAAACGTATGTATTCTCCGTCCCTAGTGCTGTTCATCTCGAACATATGTCCTGCAGATGTAGACTGCACCCAGTTCTTAGGATATCTTATTCTTAACTTAGGTAGGAGGTTGTTAACAATAGTCCCACCTGAAAATGGATTGAGTGCCATTAGTAACCTCCGTAACCACCTTGGTTCTGTTGATTCTGCTGCTGATTGTTATCAGTCTGCTGAGTTTGTTGTGTCTGTTGAGTTTGCTGCTGTGTTTGCTGCGTTGGTTGTGTTGTATCCTGATTTACGGGAGTTGACACGGGATCTGCAACAGTTGGTGTAGACACAGTAGTAGTTGTGTCTCCATCAGTTGTTGTGGTCGTATCTTGACCATCTACTAAATTAAATGCAGTATCTTGCAATGATGTATCTTCATCCTCTTTCTTAGATTTTATCATAGGATGACCCACACAGTCAATATATTGTGTTAGTGGCAACACGTTAGTCTCTCTGATTTCTCTAGGACTAGTGTAAATGTAATTTGTGCTCAATCTTCCACCTGTTCCTTGACTATCAACGATCTCTGGTTTTACAAAACCTAATACTGGAGTGTCTAAGGATATACTAATCAACTTACCATCTTTATCTGTAGTAGCTGTTCCAATACATTGTTCTTTATCGCCCACACCAATGCAAATTTTTGGATCCACATAGTTAGATCCTACGTTTGTAATTTTTACCTCATCCAATTTAGGTATAATATCACCACATCCTGCATATAATGCTTTTGCATTTGGAGGTATGACTAAGGTTGGGAACTTGCTATTAAAATTCAACGTAAACTCATGACCAGATTTGGTTTTTAACTGTAATCCTGCAACAAAATTTGGATTAAATGATGGATCTATAGTTGCTATTAACATATCGTCATCAGAGTATTCTGTATCAACTACTTGTAATACATCAGGATTTCCTGTTACCATCTGTTCTAGATATTCTCCATCATTGACATGCTGCTGTAAACCTTCTTTTGGAACTAATACTGCATACTGTTCTTTAGGGCAGAATGTATCGGCAGGATCAAATCCATATCCTATGCCAGGATTAATGACATCTACAGACTCAACTTTACCATTTACAATATTTGGTTTGAACTTAGCACCACTACCCTCTGGTTCATTACATGTGAACTGTGCTTTAACTTGTGCTTCTAAACCAACACCAGACCCTTTCTTTTGCATAAACACGCCAAGTATTTGTCCTATATCGTCTATGATAGGCAGTGCCTTGACTGGACTTGTTGACTGTAGATTATCCCATACCATTTCTGGGAAGCATGGTTTCTTATTACGAGTACCACTAGAGCAATTGACTGCTGAACTTGCTATGTTACCACTTGAATCATAGAAGTTAATACCCTCAAACTTTTCAAGAGGTCCTCGTGTATCAAATGATTTTTCTGATAATCCAGATGCCAAACCAGTTGCACTATCTAAACTTGATAATGCACCAGTCTTAGTATTAAATACTTTCTTAATACCACTCTTGTCAACCACAGGAACAAATCCATTCTTAGGTTTACCATTACCAACGACTGAAACAGAGTTTGGAGGTTTAACCTTATATTGATCCACTTGTTTTTGAGTTGCATCATTACCTTTTGCTTTTGCACCAACACCAGTTTCAAATACAGATGCACCAATAGCACATGATAGTGCACCATCACAAAATAAATCTATGAAATCTAATACTTTATTAAGTAAGTTCTGTATTTTTTGTGCTGCACCTTTGATAGCACCAGTGACACCCTTCAGTATACCTAATGCACCTTGTATACTATCCATCAACTTCTTCATGATCTCACCAAGGAAGTTTTGAACTAAACATAACGCAGTGTCTAATACATTTTCTACTAGATCACTAAGCATACCTTTTATAAAGTCACCAAGTTCTCCTAATAATTGTTTGAATAGACATGATACAAGATCTCCAACATCCTTAAGTTGAGTTCTGACTGCAGTATCTAACTCTGGATTTGGAATACTAAGTTCATCTAAACCATCTTGCACAAGTTTGTTAGTCTCTTCCATGACTACGCCCTTGATATTTGCAGTCAGTCCTGTGAGTTTCTTTTGTATACGTTGTGACATGATGTTTATCTCATAGTCCATATCAACAACAGAACCATCTAACTTGTTAATAAATTGATCTATGTCATTTTTTTCTACGCCACGAGCAAACTTCATAAACTCAGCAAGAGGACCTTCTAATTTTGTAGCAGTCTCTGATCCACATTTACCATTACCAACTTGAACTGTAACCTTCTGCTTCTCAGTCGCTATTTTCTGCTTTTCACTCTCCATTTCAGCAGGACCGCGTTCATTCTTATCATCAGTAGAATTATGCGTATGCCCATCATTATTTTTTGGTGCTTCATCTAGACCAGTTTCTTCATTGATCTCAACTGTGCTACCTGTATTTGGTGAGCTACTACCATCACTATTGTGATCTGGATACTCATAGTCAGGTGATACTAGTTGTGCAAACCCTTCTTCTTTACCACCTTCTACGCCATAACCTCCGCCAGGATTCTCATCAGCAAGAGTTCCCATAACGACAGGAATTTGTGCAGATGTGCCATCCATGAAAAATCCAATAACCCAACTATTGATCTGCAATTGATGTATGGATCCCATACCAGATCTCATGGAATATATTGGTGGCATCAATACCTGTGCCCATGGTAGATCTGTTGTAGGAAGTTCCTTTCTATTTGGATTATGATATCCTACGATTCTAACTTTTACTTTATTAGTCCAATCCCAGTCAGAGTAATCCCAACCACCTAGTCCAAGTCGTGATGATGAATTCCAAAATCTTCTGCCATCATTTTCCACCTGTCCAATCCACCAGTTGAACCCTTCTCTACCTATAAAATTAGCAATATTCTCGTTCATCATGATTCTTCACCGTCTGAGTCAGTAAACAATGTAAGTTTAGTAGTCATCTTATCTTCACTATTTTTATAAGTTCTCTCAACTCTACCAATAACCCATTTTCCAGAGTTAGCATAGTCTTGCTCCCTATCTCTACCACCTTTGTATATGTCTAATTGCACAACCTCACCTATTTCTAGTGAATAGTCTGATACTAATTCTATAGTGCATTTTTTATTGTAAAATAATTTTTCTCTCAACGATGATTGTGAAAGTTGCTTTGTAAAATCTCGTGAGTAGATTCCTCTAGTAAACAATGCAGAGTCAGATATTTTAGACATAATCCTTGTATATGTGTTACTCTTATCAAATCCTTTATAGAATTCTGGTGTTCTACGAGAGTTCATCAACGGAACACTCCTGTAATATTTATTGATATTGAAAGGATATTCTTGATATTTCATGTCTCTTAAATCTAATGTCATGGTGTTACTTAGATAAGAACCCATGTTCATACCCGCCAATAAATCTGCAGACGATTCCACATTTACTTTTGACACAGATATAATACCCTTATCATCTTCCTCCTCTAACTCTTCTGTCTCATGTCCTGCAACAATTCTAGTAACAGGTGTCTTCTTTGCGAAAGAATCATAGGATACAAAATGATATCCTGATCTTGTCTCATAGAAACAATATCCTGCAGTAGCATTAAATCCACTACCTTTTGCGGGTATTGCTCTTGCTGCTAACCATCTAATAGCAGTAAATGGATTCCAGTATGGTGATACAAATGAAAATTTATTTAACGTTGGTTCAAAATCTGTAAGTCTATTTTTATCAATACCCATGAGATCTTGCAAAATCTCTTTTTTAACAATTCTATCTATTTTTACACCACCACCTTTACCAAATCTACGTGATATTTTATTAGCAGCGTTATTTAAAAAGTCAGTTTTACATAATCTTATGACTGCTGACGACTTACCACTTATATTTTTTCTATCTTGTATATCATAAATGACAAAATCTCCCCCTAGCTGTGTCTTTCCCTCACTATCATCAACCACTATAAACACGTTTTCCATGCCAGTAAGTTGTGATAAGAAACCACTTTCAGTATCTGTTATCTGCACATCCATAAGCATAGTAGCAGATCTTATATCTTCAATATAATTGACATACAACACCTGATTATTGCTTACAGGAGGATAGTCAGCAATAAAAAATCCAACTATATTAAAATTTGACTTCTGATTGACTGACATTAGAATTGTGACGTGGTATTGTATACATCAAGGTAGGGAGAATCAAAGATCTCAGGTTGTGCTAACTCACTACCCTCTTGTGGAGAAGGAGAAGGAGGAGGAGTGTCCTCTCCTGCGGTAACTCCTGCTGCAAGTGCGACTTGTTTTTCTGTCTTAGAATCTGCTGACTCTCTATTTTCTTGTATGACTTTATCAGTAAGTTCTGTTAAATTGACTGTCTGTTCATTTTTTGGTGAGAACATATTTTTGATACCACCAAATGCCTTCATACCAAGTTTCAAACCAATACCCATTGGTGTCATACTAAATGCTTTGCCAGCTAAACCTTTTAGACCAGATTTCAAACCAGATGCTTTACCCGCTAATCCTTTTGCACCTTGGAATATTTTAGTACCTGCATTAAATGCCATACCCATAGGTGTTAGGTTAAACAGTTTTCTAGCAAGAGATTTACGTTTTTTGATAGGTTGCATTGCTCTCTCACCTGTCTTAGGATCGCCAAGTCCTATGCCATCAGCAGTTCCTGTAAATGGTGCACGTCTTCCATAATCAGGATCCCCTGCTTGACCAGGTGGTAGTGAAAGTTGACCACCGCCACCACCTTCTTCTGCAGTGTTATTTTTCTTGAATGCTTTTCCTATTAAGTTACCTAGCATTACTTGCCATCTTGGTCTTTTCTCTCCATCCTGCTCACTGTCATTATCCTCTTCATCGTTCGCAACTTCAGAACTAGCAGCACCTAAATTAAATGCAGCTGCCAACTTACTAATATTTCTATTCAATATTTTAGATGCTTCCTTACTTGGTGCAGGAATCTTCTCTAACAAATCTGTCATTGCAACAGCAGCAGACTTAGCAGGAAGTGCCAATGCATCGCTAAATGCCTTCTTCATCTTCTCGTCTACTTCAAATTCATCACTAAGATCTTTCTTCACCTTATCTACTGCATCATCTTCACTTGCATTTACGTTGTCTAATGATTCTACCTTGGGTGAATCTTCGGGTTTAGCATACTTTGCAGGTACAGGTTTACCCTGTGACTCAAAGAACTGCCTTACCCTCTCATTCTTGTCATATATTGTGTTACCATCCTTATCCTTACTTTGTGCTGCAATTGGATCTGGAATTAATGGGTCTAGTGGTTGTGGTGAAGGTGTGGGTGGTTTTACATTATCTGAACCACTGGTTGTTTGATCTTTGTCTGGTTTATCCTTATCATCTTTTGATTTAGGTTTATCCTTTCCAAGAGACTTTTTAAGTTTTGTTTTATCTTTTATAAAATCACTTATACCTTTACCTACGTTTTTTATACCTTTGCCTGTTTTCTTCGCAGCATCCTTAATGCCTTTACCAGTTGCATCTGCTGCACCTTTAACACCTTTCTTGATACCTTTACCAGTAGCATCTGCTGCTGATTTTATACCTTTACCCGCTGCAGTCGCAGCACTTTTCCCAGCCTTCGCTAAACCTTTTCCTGCTTTATCAGCAAGTAATGATGCGTTCTTGCCTATAGACTTGCCTATACCCTTAGCAATTTTCTTAGCACCATCTGCTAAATCACCTAGTCGTGTGTCAGGTTCAATTTCAGTATTTTCTAGATCATCAACTCTATCTTCTACATTCTCTAGTTGCTCGACTTTATCTTCTAACAACCCAACACGTTTTACCACACGACGTTGTGACTGCAGAGATCTCTGCATCATCTCATGTGATACGCCCTTATCCATATTGTCAGAATCGCCAGGTAATTTCATTTAAGTTCTTACTACTCCTTTGCCCATAGGGTCAATAACTGTTCTTAAGTCAACCTTTTTAGTTGCTTTTGCTCCCATCGTAGGATTTTGTGGTGATGGTAAGTATACAACTTTAGTGTTAGGGATAGGAATTATTTCAGAGTTCTTCTGACCATCACCTAGTCCTTGTGTTACTGGTTCACTATTTAACGTTTCTTTTGCAACACCTGTGCCAGGTGCAGTAATAGAGGATCCACCTCCACCACTTTGTGCAGGGGAAGTAGAACCTGATGATGGTTTTCCTACTGGATCATCAAGGTTAGGAATCCACTTATTTTTGCCAGGTTGTAACCATTTATCGTTAGGTTCGTTGTTATAGTAATCAAAATGAACTGGGTCACCCTCACCCTGCCATTGGAAACCATACTTTTTACCATTGTCTCTCATCCATTGGTTTGCTTTTGAATAGTAATCAATATCAATCGCCCAACCTTGTCCATGTGGTGACTGTCCTACAGGTGCAGGATTTATGGCGTTCTCATCGCCCGCTTCAGCTGCGTCTATTAATGCTTGTTGTTGTTCTGGACTTCTATATGATGATGTCACACTCATAGGTAGGTTGATACCATCTTTAGCAGCAGCGTTGACTGCTTTATTCCATGCTTTCTCAGTAGATGGGTTCAATATGATAGGTCTACTATACATGTCCTTAGTAGGATCAGGTGCTTCTATACCACTTTGTTGTTGCTCTGCTTCTTTTTGACCTGGCAATACGCCCATATCCTTAGCAGCAAGTGTAGCATCTAGACCTACAGATATAGCAGTTCCAACGCCAGGTATTGTACCTGCAATACCAGATGCTGCTTCTAACATTGCACCTTTAAAATCACCTGACATCAATCTTTGTCCTGCAAATAATAGTCCTGCACCTAGACCGACAAATGGTATTTTCTTCAACAGTCCCTTACCTAGTGCCTTTGCACCTACTTTTGCTATTGCTTTACCACCTACCTTTGCTGCAACTTTTTTAGCACCTTTCTTTAACAATGCTGTCCCTGCCTTACTTGCACCCTTAACTAATTTTGTACCAGACTTAGCAACTTTACCAACAGACTTCATTCCCTTCTTACCAACAGCAAGAACGTTTCTAATTTTCTTTCCGACCTTAGTTTTCTTTAAGAACTTTAACCTCTTACCTAGTTTAAGATTCTTAAGTTTACTTAGTTTCTGTAAAAATCCTAGTGGATTACCTGATCCTTTTGTTGGATCTTGTTGTGCTTTCTTCTCCTCTTTAGGTGACATCATACCGCCACCCATTTTTTGTCCACCCCACCAGTTTAGTGTTGACTTTAATCCAATTTTTTTAGCGGGTTTTGCTGTGTCTGATATACCAAATATTGCTTTTAACTTCTGTGCCTCTGCCATGACACTACCTCTGGCAGGGGATGCGGGTAGTTGTTTTAAGAATCCTATAGAAGAACTAATAAGAACTGCTGCACCTTCTTTATAGATTTCGTTTACTGCTTCTCCATAATTTTTGACAGGAGTTACTATCTCAGGTTCCTTTTCACCAACCCTTGCAATAGTTGGACGTTTTACTAGACCACCCTCTGCTAATTCTACTTCTACTTTATATGGTAAATTCTTCTGCTGTGCTACTTCTGGTATTACCTTCTCTATAGTTTTCTCTTCTACTACAGTTTCTTTTTTCTCCTTTTTCTTTATATCATCTTCTGTCTTATATGTCTCTGTGCCACTTGCAAACTGATTGTTAACATCATTAACAGGAACTGGTACAATAGCAGGTACATAATCTCTAGGTGCTGCAACAGCACCACGAACTCCTGCAAATAATTCTTGCATAGAATTCTTTAAAAAATTAGTGATTGCTCCTGTTTCCATTAGCGTCGGTTTTCCTCAGCGATACGGTCTCGTTCCTTTTGTAGGTGTTGTGCGAGCATATTTACATATACCTCACGTTCCCAAGGCATCATATTTTCAATATCTGTCAAGCTATATTTATGGTGTTGTACCAGAGAAAAATTAGTTTGATAGAAGGTCATGATGCCCTCGTGAAAGAGGGCTATACGAAAAAATCAGATAATCCTTCTAATACAACCTCATTTGTAACTTTAGTCTTAGGGTTTTTAACCTTCAATACATGTCTAAGAGTTGGCATTGTCTCAAAAAATGATTGTATTTTTTCAAATTGATTGTTGGTTAACCCTTCCACCCATGCCTTTGACTCATCGAGAGAGTCAGAAGTAAAGTCATCCTCACCAACATATACTCTTTTGATGCATTTAGCCACAAGTTCGTATTCATCGACTTTTTCATCCATAAAGTTAATTCTAGTAAAATAATCTAAGTCAGGATATTGCATTTCAATAGTAAGATCATCACCTAGTTTTATGATATTAGTATGACCTTTAGGAAAACTGACTTTAACGTCATCTACCATAAATTTTACATCTACAGTTGTTTCTCCATCATCAGCACACGTAACTCTCATCTCAATCTCTTCACTAATTGATCTAGCACGTATTTGCAAAAACAAATACTCAATGTCAAACAAAGCGAGAGTTGTCATGTCCACCTTTGTAATAAGACATGATTTTATAGTATTTGTGATAGCGTCTAATATTTGCTCTTGATCTTCATTCTCCATTGCCAAGATCAATATCTTTTGCTCTTTGACAAGAAATGGTCTATACTTTACTTTCTTCTTTGTAGAAGGAATTGTTAATGTATAGGTTGGCGTTGCAATCTCAGGTAATGCCATAATTTATAATTTCAGTATATTATATAGTAGGTCACATGGAATGCATTAGGTGACTATACTCATAGTAAAATCCAACAGTCACCTTAACAAGTTGAGCTGCTCCAGCTGAGTATGGTATTGATGCTACAGTGTATGGATATGCATGTACAAGTCTCGCATTCCATGGATTAAAGTAATCTTCTTTCTTCACATTTCCATTTTCGTCCCGTGTCTCTTCCGCTGATCCCTTAAACTTCTCTAACTTGCTTATAAACATGTCACATGCATAGTCTTCGTAGTAGTTAGATGCAAATGCTCTTTTATATGGTTGATCATCGTAGAAGAACTCAGGGTTTCCAGCTGACCCATTTTGTGTAAAGTCTTGCCATGCTCTGAAAAACTTCAATGGTAACGATGTTCCATCCATGAAAAAACTTAGATCCAGTTCGTTATACACTTTAGCAGTTGCCATTTTTTGTGTAATACCCTTATGAACTGACTTAACATCAAATGCAGAATAAGTTACGCCAGGCAACTGTATCTCGTTACATAATAATTGTAGATTTAACTCATCACCATTGTCAGTCAGTTTTAAAAAGTCCTGTCCAAGATTATCCTCAAAGAACTTTGCCAACTTTGGTTTCTTAGCAAACGAGAATTGGTATAAATTGGATGCAGAAATACCACCAGACTTTCCAATAGCCTGCATGAAATTCTGTACTCCTCTTGCGGATGCCATAAATAACCCTATGGTTTGATATATGTATTTATAGTGACTTACAAAGGAAAATACCGAGTAAAGAATTATAAGAAGTATAAGGGTGATCCTACAGGTGTGGTTTATCGTTCTCTGTGGGAGAGAAAGTTTATGAAATGGTGTGATAACAACCCAAATGTATTACAATGGTGGTCAGAAGAACTTGCTATACCATATAGAGATCCAGTTACAAAACGATGGCGTCGTTATTTTCCAGATTTCTGGATGAAAGTGCAAGAACAGAATGGTCAAATAAAATCATATCTTATAGAGGTCAAACCTAAAAGACAGGTCGAAGGTCCTAAACCTCAAAAAAGACGCACTAAGTCATATATAACAGAAGTTATGACTTACGCAACTAATAAAGCAAAATGGGCAGCTGCCAATGACTATTGCAACGACAGACTCTGGGAATTCAAACTCGTCACAGAACGAGAACTCAAGGTTTAGTGAGTTGATGGAAAAACTCAAAGGTAATAAGATATCCAATTCTCAACTTAGAGAAGAAGTATTTAATATATTATTAGACGATGCTACTGAATCACCAAGCACAGGTAATTATTATACATTTGAATATGATCCTAAATTTGCAGATAGATTGAAGGAATGGGATCAATATCCACTTGTATATGCCATGGAATATAAGAAGGATAACTTAATTGGTGCGAATATACACTATATACGTGGCACAAACTCCCGATTAAAGGCACTAAATAATAAAAGGTTTCCTAAACGAACTTTACGTCAATATATACCGAAGAATGCAGACCGCATCTTTTTTGAGATAAAGGAGGATGAGGTGCAATTATTAAGCACACTACCTATCGAAAAATTTCATCGTAACAGATAATGGCTGAACAGCAGAACACAGTTATTGAATATCCAGTCGGTCTCTCTGAGATCCCATTTGCTTCCTTCTTGCAAATAGAGAAGTATAGTTATGATGAAGCACAGAAAACTGTTGCAAAAGACCAGAATGACGCTTTTGGTTCATTAGCAAGAAGTCAGTTAGGTAATGCAATTGATTTTATAGGTGAAGCACAAGCACGTGCATATGCATCTGGAGATTTTTCTGACGGACAAAATGAGAGATTTAATGAAGTATATAACTTATCGAAAGAATCACAATATAAATCAGGGACTAGTCGTAGTGCACCAACTGTCAAGTCAGTCAACATTTATGATCCAAACGTAGATAAGAGTTTAGTTGTAGTAGTAAATGGTGAGGAAATAACTGTAGGTCAACTGTTACAGAAAAAACAGGAGATGAAAGATAGACAAAGTAAAGGTCTAATGTCTAAGAAATGCATGTTACCTTTACCTAATGAGTTTCAATATAAGTATGGTGCAGATTGGAATAATGAATTTAAGTTAGGAACACTAGCACTTGCAGCAGACGATGCAGGAAGATTTCTTGCAACAACTGGAGCTGGTGCTGCACTTGGTGGAGGAGGTAGTGCACTTGCACAATTTCTTAGCAATCCAGTAGCGGGTGGCACTCAAAAAACATTATTAAAAAAACTTGGCATTGATCCTACCAAAGTTGTTCAAGGTGCTGCAGGAGGAGCAGCAACTGCTGCTAATCTATATGGTGTTAATAGTCAACTTAATCCTACAAACCTTGCAGGGTTAGCAGGACTAGCACCTAATGAGAACTCAATACAGTTTTTCCAAAGAATGCAGGGTAGACAATTTAGTTTTAGATTTGAATTAGCAGCAAGAAATAAAAGAGAAAGTAATACAATAATAGAAATAATTGAATGGTTTAAACGTGGTATGCATCCTGGTGCAAAACAAGGTAGAGGTAGTGCAGTCTTGCTTACATTTCCAGATGTATTTGTATTATGTCCAAAGTTTGTTCAGTGTGATGAATCAGGTGATCCTGTAGGAGATCCAATACAACATCCTATGATGCCTAAGACTAAAATATGTGCATTAACCAACTTGACAATAAACACTACACCATTTGGTCAATTACAGACAGTGTTTGATGGATCTATTCCACTAGTGACTATGGAGTTAATGTTTATGGAAACAACAAAACTTACACGTGCAGATATGGAGGGTTCTACTTATACAGACGAGAAAGCATCAAGAGTCCTTGGTGTCAGAACATCAGAGGGTGGTTTTGTTTCAGATCCAGACAAGAGCTTTACAGGAGTGGTGACTTACTAATGTTAAAAAGACTTCCCGATTTATTCTATAATTTTTCGTCAAGACCTCTTGACTCAGATTATCTGCTTGTCAAAAATATATGGCGACGTGCACAGATCCTTGTAGAATACAAAACAGAACTTACTCTATTCACAGAACAAAATGTTAGAGACGGTGAACGTCCAGAGGATGTTGCAACTAGATTATATCGAAATCCTTTTTATAACTGGACTATACTTGTTATCAATGATATTACAGATGTATATGCTCAGTGGCCACGATCAGTAACCCAACTACAAGAGTTTATAAATCAAAAGTATGATAATCCCATGGCAACAAAGCATCATATAACTACAGAAGTTAAAGATGCTAATAATAATATAATTGTTCCTGCGGGTAAAATTGTGCCATCTAATTTTCAAGTTGCATATTATGATGGATCTACTACTGTTACATCTACACCTGTAGTATCAGTAACTAATGCATCATATGAAACTGAATTAAATTCAAAGAAACAAAATATACAAGTAGTTAAACCAGAACTAATTGAAGACTTTGTATCAGTATATTATGAGATAGCGAATAAGGGTAAGAATCAACCATCGGTAACGTCAGCAGCAGATATTACAATGGATTAAAAAAGGGGTCGTATGACCCCTTTACTATTAGTCGTCTTGTGCTAGTTGAGCAAAGTACGATAACGTATCCTGTTCTGGTGCAGCGGATGGTGCTGCAGAAGCAACAGGTGCGGGTGTAGATTCTACATCTTCACCAAATGTTTCTTCGTCAACTGGTTTCGAGTAATTACCTTTTAAAGTGCTCTCAAGTCTAAACTTAAGATCTTCATAGGATTTGAACTGATCATCAGCAGTAAATGCTGCTAAACTATGTTCTTCTTTCCAGATTGCTTCCAACTCTTTGTCGCTAAAATCACCTAATGTAGATGACTCGGCAAACTCAGACTTGTCGTAGTTCCAGAACCCTGCAACTCTTGTGATCTTGAGTTTGAAGTCAGCACCCTTCCAGAAATCGAATGGGTTTACTGGTGTCTCATCCTCAAATGCGGGTTGCATAGATTCCATGATCTTGTCAAAGATTTTCTTACCAAACCTGTATAAGAATACCTTACCTTCATTAGAAGGATTTGCACTATCTTTAACAACGTAGATGTTGCTGTAATAGTTTAACTTACGCTTTTGCTTGCGTGCTTGATCTCTTTGTGGAGATCCTTCTGCTCCTGCGTTCCAAAGTTCTCTGTTGAGATCAGAAACAGGATCTTTTTTACCTAAAGTTGTAAGGGAGTTTTCGATATACCAACCGCCAGGTCCTTGGAAGGCATGACTCCAAACTTGTGCCCATGGTAGGTCTTCACCATCGGGTGCAGGGAGAAATCTGATTACAGCGTAACCATTTCCTGCTTTGTCCACCTCTGGTTTCCAGAGACGCTCATCAGGACCTGCTTTGGTCTCTGACTTATTGAGATTTTCTGCTTTAGAAAGTAAGTCTTGAAAATTAGACTTCTTGAGTGAAGCAAATGACATAGTATTCCTCGTATTTTTGTATTTGAATATTACTGCAATGCAGCATTACTATTTATTATAGCAGAAAAGAAATGATTTGACAAGTTGTTCTGCTCTCTCCTCTCCGAAGATACCCTTGAGGTATCCACCAACAGGATCCAATCTTGTCATGTATGTGTCAAAATCAGAGTATATTGTTGTGTCTTCTCCATCTGGTTGCACTGCTTCTACCATTCTTCTATATGCATCAAGATATTGTGCAAACTCTCCTACGTATTGATCTACTTCATCCATCTTACATTTACGCACAAATATATTCTCTGAGAAGTGATTACCTTTCTCAAAGAATCTATAGTCCTCTGTTGCTACTGGTAGGTCTGGATGTGAGAACATGTAGTTCTCTGTAGGGTGCTGAAAATCAAATACTATGATTACCTTAT
>VTLG01001010.1_pt1 | contig 21478 bp, 41 predicted proteins | sample 4694571 | NCBI WGS metagenome assembly VTLG01 (sample SAMN12604809, study PRJNA352737) | marine metagenome | biome: ENVO:00000447; feature: ENVO:00000209|ENVO:00000569|ENVO:01000036; material: ENVO:00002151; isolation source: viral sequences binned using virsorter ... | reverse complement strand
TCTTGTAGCTTTGGGAGGAATGAAGATGAGAAAGCTAGAGGGCTGATTGAAACTTTGAATAAAAGTGGATATCAATCTTCACAACGTGAATGGGTCGAACCTTCCACCCTTCGCGCATTTGTGCGTGAGCAACATGAAGCAGGCAGACAATTGCCTATGGACTTGTTAGGAGCTTACGTCGGACAAAAAACAACGATTAAAAATTAGAGGAGAAAAGGCCTATGGCACAGACTAAAGCAGTCGCATCAGCGGCAAAACTAGATCTAGCAGTTCTTGCTAGTGACTCAAAGGATGCAAGTGGATTTGGCAATCTTGATTTATCAAGGGACATTGCTATTCCTTACATCAATATTCTTCAATCAAATAGCCCGCAATTGAATCCATCAAAAGCGGAGCATGTTGAAGGAGCAAAAGTGGGGCAGTTTTATAATACTGTTTCACAGGAAGTCAGTGATTCATTAAATGTAATTCCTGTACTTTATCAACTACGATACGTGGAATGGAAACCACGTGAATCCGGAGGAGGATTTGTTTCTTCCCACAGCGCTGACAGTGGGATCTTATCCCAAACAAAGCGTGACCAGATAACTTTTAAGGATGTATTGCCAAACGGCAACTACATTGCAACTACTGCCTACCACTATGTAATGGTGCAAGCAAAAGATGGTAGTTGGGCACAAGCTGTTATTAGCATGACATCTACTCAATTGAAAAAGAGCAGACGTTGGAACAGCTTAATGCTATCCCAAAAAGTTAAGGGTCCAGCGGGAAGTTTTACTCCACCAACTTACGCAATGATCTATAAGCTTACTACTGTTAGTGAGTCCAATGATCGAGGCAGTTGGTTTGGGTATCAAGTTGAGAAAGTCGGACAGGTAGAAGATGTAGATATCTACAATGAATCTAAATCATTTTCAACCACCGTATCCAGAGGAGAAGTCGAAGCTAAACCTGCTATTGAGGGGGAACCTGTAAAAGAGGCTCCACAAAACTCAAAAGAAAGCGACGAAAACATACCATTTTAAGGTAGTTTTCATAAACTGGAGGTTTAGTGGAAGAATTCAAATCTATATTTGAAGGGCTTGACGTAGCTTATGGTCAGCACCAATCCGAGGGGAAACGTGCTGACGGTAAGCAGGAAGGGAAATCATACATTGTTAAGAAACTTATTACGGAAGAGCTGTGGAGTGATCATCTTCGTGGTAAAGGCCCTTCTCTGGGCATTATTCCTATTATGGCTGATAATACATCCAAGTGGGGTTGTATTGATATTGATACTTATCCTATTGATTATAATAAAATAATCCACACTGTCAGAAAACTTAAGCTTCCACTTATTCCGTGCAGATCAAAAAGCGGCGGTCTTCACTTATTCTTATTTTTTAAAAACCCAGTAGCCGCCAAATTAGTACGAGAGAAATTGCGAGAGGTTGCCTCAGGTCTAGGATATTCCTCCGTCGAAGTATTTCCAAAACAATCCACAATACTAATAGAAAAAGGGGACTTAGGAAATTTTTTAAATCTTCCTTATTATAACGCCAAAAATACAACAAGATATGCTTACAAAGATGATGGAACCGCCGCAACATTGCGCGAGTTCATATCCTTATACAATAAATATTCAGTGGCCGGTACCGACGAAGTTGCAATCCAGGTATCGCAAGATGTCATAAAGGATGGGCCCCCATGCCTACAGCAACTGTGCACGCAGGGATTTCCACAAGGAACACGAAACAACGGACTGTTTAATATTGGAGTTTATTTAAGAAAATTTGATTCAGACAATTGGAAGACATTGCTTGAAGAGCATAACAGAAGTCACATGACACCACCATTAGCGGCACAGGAGGTCGTCATTGTCCAGAAACAACTAGAGAAAAAAGATTATAATTACAGATGTAAGGAACCACCCATCAATGCCTATTGTAATGCAAGCTTATGCAGGACCAGAAAGCATGGAATTGGGCAGGATGGTTCAACGATAGAATTTGGTGCCCTAACAGTCCAGCTGTCCATGCCGCGTGTATGGTTTCTGGACATCAATGGGCACCGCTTAGAGTTATCTACGGAGGAGCTACAAATCCAAAGCAAATTCCAACGAAAGTGCATGGATATACTGCGTATAATGCCCCGTAAGATGAAGGAATCACTATGGCAAGAGATAGTCCAAAACTTAATGGACAAAGCACTCGAAATTAAGGTGTCAAGTGATGGGTCTGTCGCCGGTCAGTTTGAAGCTTACCTCCAGGAGTTTTGTACTGATCGCGCGCAGGCTCTCAATAGGGACGAGATTTTAACGAGAAGACCGTGGACGGAGGAAGGAAAAACATGGTTCAGATTAAAAGACCTGCAGGATTATCTCACGCGCAACAAGTTCACCCACTACAATGGTGGACAGCTTGTCGCACGTCTGCATGATCTTGGAGGAAAGAGTGACAAGTTTAAATTAAAGGGTCGCACCACAAGGGTGTGGAGCATTCCAGCTTACCAACAGCAAAATTCAGAATTTGACATAAAGGAGATTGATAGTGCCCCATTTTAGAATGAGTAAAATAATGAAAGGTCAGCATAGTGAATTTAGTGCCGCAGCGTGGTTAATAAAACAAAATTATTTAGTATATATAAAGACACAGGATAATGACCCAATAGATTTGATCGCGGTCCATCGTGATAATGGTGAAGTTTTAAAACTGGATGTTAAGAGTGTTTCTATAAGACGAAGTGGACCAAAAAAAGGATATAGAATAAGTAGAATAGTTAATGAGCATCAAAAGAAAATAGGTGTTAAATTACTCTATGTATATGATGATGGAAGGTGTGATTTTAATGGAAAAAACTAAAATAATACTTGGCCCGCCAGGAACCGGCAAGACGCACAACCTGTTGGATCTTGTGGAACAGGAATTGGCTAAAGGCACACCGCCGGATCGGATTGCGTTTGTTGCGTTCACCAAGAAGGCGGCGAACGAGGCTCGTGACCGGGCAATGAAGAAGTTTAATCTGGAAGAGCAACATCTTCCTTACTTCAGGACACTACATTCCTTTGCATTCCATCAGCTTGGCATGACCAAGTCAGAGGTAATGTCAAAGGATAATTATAAGGAGTTTGCACAGGCATTCGGCATGGATCTTGGATTCGTCACTGATGGCATTGAATCAGGGGGAGTATTCACTACGGATAACATACTAATAAATGAAGTTAATCTTGCAAGAATGAAATGCCTGGAGTTGGATCATCATTATAACAATTCTAATTTGCAAGACGTTTCTTGGCATGCATTATTAAGAACGAAAAGAGCACTTGAAGAATTCAAGAAGAAGAAAGAATTATTTGACTTTACAGACATGATTGAGTTTTATCTCAATTCAGGTCCTGTTCCTAAATTAGAAGTGGTATTTGTTGATGAAGCACAGGATCTATGCAGACTGCAATGGAGAATGATTGATAAGATCGCTCAAGATTCAAAACAAATTTATATAAGCGGTGATGATGACCAGGCTATCTATAGATGGGCTGGAGCTGACGTGGAGCATCTAATTAATATGCCAGGAGAAACTAAGGTTCTAACACAATCCTATAGATGCCCCATAGTTGTGCAAAACTTATCGCAAGAAATTATTGGAAGGGTGAGAAATAGAAGACCAAAGAGCTGGCGAGGAACAAATAAACAAGGCCTATTACAATACCATTCTTATCCAGAGAGTGTTGATCTAAAGGGTAGTGGCACATGGCTGGTGATGGCACGAACACAGTATTTATTGGACGAAATTGAACGGGACGTGAGATTGCAAGGATTATTATATAAAAGAAATAACAAATTACCTATCTCACAAAAGTTATTGAATGCGGTTGACGCATGGAAAAGATTAAATGAAGGGGAATATGTAGAGCTCCCTGAGATCAAGTCTATATATTCTTACATGTCCACGGAAGTGGGAATTGAAAGAGGATTCAAGCACCTGAAGACAGCTGCAAAAGAGAAATATGAGGCAGAGGAATTAGTTATGTACCATGGGCTTCTTGTATCAGGAAGACCGTGGGATGTAGCTTTTGATAAGGTGGGTAACAGGGACAGAGAATTTTTACGAGCAATAGAATCAAGAAATACCTCGGGTGACACTGAAGCGAAGATTAATCTTAGCACTATTCATGGCGCTAAAGGGGGAGAAGCGGATAACGTGATGCTTCTTACTGATATTTCTAGAAAGGCACAAGAAGCCATGGAAGTGAATGCAGATGATGAATCCCGTGTGTTTTATGTAGGGGCCACACGCGCAAGAGAAACACTACATATAGTACAACCACAAAGATACGGAGGATTTATAATATGAGTGCGCATAAAAAACAAATAGGAGGGGATCATTATAAAAGAATGGCAATTCAGCCAAGTCATTATATCGTCAAGAATAAGCTTGGATGGTATGAAGGGAACATTGTCAAGTATATCACGAGACACAGTATTAAGGGAGGAAAGCAGGATGTGGAAAAAGTTATACATTATGCTGAATTACTTCTCGAAGACCAATATACTCCAAAGAAATCTCGTGGTGAGATTATGGGAGAAGTAACTAGAAAACATGTTAAAAAATTAAACAAGGAGATGAATAAATGATGAGAGATATGTTCAAGGAAATTAATTCGGAATGGGTAGCACCAACTACCTTCCCAGATCTGAGTACACACAATAAAGTTGCCATTGACTTGGAGACATGTGATCCGGAACTAATTAAGGAAGGACCAGGATGGCCTACTGAAAGGGGGCAGGTTATTGGGATTGCAGTTTCATCCAATGGTTTTACAGGATATTATCCGATTGCTCATGAAGGTGGGGGAAATATGGATAGGGAAAAAGTTCTTAAGTATATTAACTCACTATGTATAGACGGTTCAATTGATAAAGTGTTTCACAATGCCCAGTATGATATTGGTTGGCTTTCTACACTAGGAATAGAAGTCAAAGGTAGAATACATGATACTATGGTTGCGATGGCACTTATTGATGAGAATCGTTTCTCCTATACCTTAAATAGTATTTCAGGAGAGTACCTAGGGGAGAGAAAAAATGAAACAAAATTAAGGGAAGCTGCAGATGCGTTTGGAGTAGACCCGAAGAATGAAATGTACAGATTACCGGCACAATTTGTTGGAGAGTACGCTGAAAAAGATGCAAGGTTAACATTAAAGCTTCATGAGAAATTATCATGGGAAATCACCAAGGATAATCTACAGACAGTATATGACATGGAATGTCAATTAATCAATGTAATTTTTAAGATGACTCAAAAAGGGGTGCGCATAGATACCCACAGCGCAGAGAAACTGATAGAACGATTTAAGAACAAAGAAAAGAAATTAATAAAGAGAATCAAGGATCTTACCAATCTTAATGTGGAGATATGGGCTGCAGCCTCAATTGCAAAAGCTTTTGATGCATTAAACTTGCCATATGAAAGAACACAAAAAACAGATTCTCCATCATTTACTAAGATGTTCCTAACGGACCATCCACATGAGTTACCTCGATTAATTATGCAGGCGAGGGAATTGAATAAGCTAAGAGGAACCTTCCTGCACGGTCTTATAAAACATAATAAGGAGGGAAGAATACATGCCCATATTAACCAAATTAGGTCTGACAGTGGAGGTACTGTCACTGGTAGGTTTAGTTATAATCATCCTAATTTACAGCAGATTCCAAGTAGGGGTCAGTTCGCGAAAGACATTAGGAAAATTTTCATCCCGGAAATGGGGGAATACTGGCTCAAGGCGGACTATTCGCAACAAGAGCCAAGACTACTTACCCACTTCGCGAGACTCGTCAAGCAACCAGGTTCTAGGGAAGTACAGGAAGCATATCGTGAAAAAGACCTCGATTTTCATCAACAAACAGCGGACATGGCAGGCGTTCAGAGAAGCCTTGCGAAGACTATCGGACTAGGAGTCATGTATGGCATGGGCTATCATAAACTGGCTCGTGAACTGGATATGGAGCCACAGGAAGCTAAAAAAATGCTGCAGGACTTTCATGGCAAGGTTCCATTTATGAAGGGAATGCTGGAAGCGGTTATGAACCGTGCCAACAGCAAGGGTGTCATTAGAACTTTGCTTGGAAGAAAATGTAGATTTGATTTATGGGAACCTACATCTTGGGGTGTGCATAAGGCACTCCCACTAAATCAAGCGCAAACTGAATATGGAATGGCAATTAAAAGAGCTTATACTTATAAGGCGCTGAATAGATTGATTCAGGGATCAGCTGCGGATCAAACCAAGAAAGCCATGGTTGATGTGCATAAGGAATTAGGTATTATTCCTCTCATACAAGTCCATGACGAATTGGATTGTTCTGTCAAGGATGAAAAACAAGGAAAACAAATAAAGGAAATAATGGAAAATTGCATCGAACTGGAAGTTCCATCAAAAGTAGACACTGAAATAAGTGAAAGTTGGGGTGGATGAACTGGATTTGCTCAGTACTATTAATCTGTTTTAACTTTAGTCCAGAAATGGACTACACCAGCAATGAGGAATTTATCAAGGGTGTCACAGCGTGCACTCTTCATTTGAATTCAATGGAAGATGAATGGGAAAGGATTCCAGTTGATTTAGTTGTGGCGCAAGCTATTCATGAATCCGAATGGGGTCGCTCCAGGTTTGCCGTTGAAGGCAACAATCTTATGGGGATTCGCACATTTGATTCAGCAGATAACCAAATGAAGCCCATTAATATACCTAATTCAAGCTGGGGGCTTAGGATCTTTGAAACCAAGTGTGAATCCATATCTTACTATATTGATTTGTTGAATAATAGCCACCATTATAACGAATTCAGGGAGGAGAGATTAATGCAATATATCAGTGACATAGTGGACCTGGAAAAGTTAGCTGAGACACTTGCAATTTATGCTGAAGACGTATATTATACGAAAAAAATAATCCAGACATTGAGAGACTTGAATGACAACTAAAAGTGACCAAAAACCCGGGTACCGAGCCCAAGGAAAGAAACGAACCGATGGAGTAAAACATGGATTTGCAATCAACCCAGAACAAATGGAATACGAAAGGCGTAAGCTTGTGGAAGAAATGTCTACAAAACTTAAGCCTAACCGCAAGCAGCTTAATACGATGGCTGCTGTGGCTGCTACGAAAGAGCCGGAATACTTTGACGAGGAAGGAAACAAAAAAGAACCAACATTACGGATCCTTTCGCTCGGCGCAGGGGTTCAGTCTTCCTGTCTCGCACTCATGGCGCAAGAAGGACTGACGAAGCATAAGCCAGACTACATGATTTTTGCCGATACGGGGTGGGAGCCATCCTTTGTCTACGAGCATGTTGAATATCTCAAGAAAGCCATAACAATTTGCCCCATCATTACTGTAGAACGAAGCAACCTCCGTGAGGATCTTATTCGTGCAGCGAACCCCATTAAGGGGTCTAATGATGAGTGGAAATCTTTCGCCGGACGTGTACCAAATCCACCACTATTTGCTGCACGTCCTGGCGGGAAGGTTGGAATGCTTTACCGGCAATGCACGCATGACTACAAGGTCATCCCCATTCAAAAGGAAATGAGAAGAATTCTTGGCATAAAGCCACGACACCGCGTCAAGAAAGGAACAATTGTTGAACAGTGGATTGGCATATCAACGGACGAGGCGATGCGCATGAAGAAGGCGAGGATGTACTGGCTAGAATCACGTTGGCCACTAATCGAAATGAAAATGTCAAGAGCGGATTGCCTGCAGTGGTACCGTGACATGAAAAAGCATCCAATGCCGGGTAAGTCATCCTGCATAGGGTGCCCATACCACCACAATGACCAGTGGAAGAACATGCAAAAGAACTATCCAGCGGACTTTGAGGACGCGTGCGAAGTTGATGACAAAATAAGACACGGACTGAAGAATACCACAGCGGAACTTTTCCTTCACAAGAAGGCTGTACCACTGCGAAGCATAGACTTCCAGGAACCAAAGAAACAGCGTGATTTGTTTGGGGAAACATTTGATCCGGAATTTGCGGATGAATGCGAAGGCCTGTGTGGCGTATAAGAAAGGAGAGGACTATGATCCGAAGAGCGTGCGACCGGGCCCTAAAGGAGGCACGGCACCTGAATTCAAATGTTTCAACTGTGATGAATGGATTGACGGCAATGAATGGAGATATTCGCTCTCTAAATCGTGGTACCCTTCTCTTAAATATAAAATTAACTTTTTATGCGGTCCGTATTGCTCTACAGAGATTTCTGAGAAGTATAAAGATAAATACGTAGGGACATGAGCAAGGCTGACTTAAAAAGAAAGAAACATAAAGGAAGGCGAAAGGTTGGATCTAATAAGAGAAAGAACCGATGGCGTGCCCGCTTGGGAATGAAGATAAGGAGAAAATAATGAGACCAGAAGATATAAAAGAGAAAAAAGAAATACTGGTAAAGCAGCACAATACTCTCAAGGATAAAATAGATGAGGGTAGAACAGCGATTGTAAACATGCAGGCACAGCTAAATGGTCTTGTAGGAGCGATTCAATTGTGTGATGATTTCTTAAATAATCCCGAAGAGCCCAAAAAAGACAAGTAATGGACGTTTGGGACCCAGGCGAGGAAATGACGGTATTCAGCCAAATAAAAAAGCTCATATCGGGTCTATATCGGGCTTTAAAGACTTCCTGGTACCTAGACTACCCGGGTAATTTAGTGTTTTGGGTCAAGGATAGCTTCTACGCCATGTGTGAGCATGGTGGTAGCAAGATCAGCAATTATGGATGGCATAAACGCTGGAACAAGAGAAATAGAAACAGATACAAGCATGGATAAATGATAAGTGAAAAGCTACAGACCTATGTAGAGACACTCAATGCCATGGACGACATGATGGACCGCTACACATGGCTGATGGATTTTGGTAAAAGATCACCTACCCTTCCGCATAAGCATAAGTTAAAAGAGTTCGAGGTCCCAGGCTGCCAGTCACAAACGTGGTTGGTTCCCCATTTTACCTATGATGATAAGATTTATTTTATAGCTGATTCAGCTGCACTCATATCCAAAGGGATGGTATGCATGCTTGCTGATGTCTTCAGTAATTCTACAAGAAGCGATATAGCATCCTTTGAGCTAAAAGAATTAGACGGTTTGAACCTTGATAATCTCTTGACCCCTGGTCGGAGGAACGGCGTTTATTCGATGCTGAAAGTGATCCAAGGGTATGGATCACGCAAAGACTAAACACCTTTCTTCGTCCTTCTTCGTAAGATCTGACAGTATTTTGATTGTATCTTTCATAAGCTTAATAACCATATCACCGCTGCAAGAGCAAGTACAGTCATTATTAGGGGCAAATATTCCTTTAGCATTAGTTAATCTTTGACACCCCTCTGCCTCTTTCTAAGTTTATATCTGCGGCTCCTTGCCTGTTGAACCTTATCAGCCTCTTCCTCCGTTCCAAATGTTTTGCTGAAAAAACGTTTCTGTTCTGGAGTCATTTTCTTAATATGGACTGAGGGTTTATTATAGTAGATCTTTTTACCATCTACAGTCTTGTGCCATACTTGTGCTTTTTCGTGCCCCATCAGTTAAGGTCTACTTTCTTGATATTAATAGCGTTTTCTTTGCCTCTGTTCTCCCCTATATCGAATTCTATCTCTTCTCCTTCTTTTAGTGTGTCAATACCAGCTTTTTCCAAAGCCGATACGTGCAAGAAGACATCCTTGCCTCCCGTGCCATTTTCAATAAATCCATATCCTTTGGCTGGATTAAACCATTTAATTTTTCCTGTAGTCATTAGTTTCCTTGTAGTTATTTGTTATTCCATTTTTCCTTGGACCTAAGTGTCCATCTCTTAAATGTTTCTTTACTTATTTCTTTCTTTATTATCTTCGCTCCCTCCGGGAGCGCATTGTGCAATGTCAGGATCTCCCCGTCATCACTCAATTCCACCAACGCAGGTCCGCAGAATGCGTCCTTCGTATAATCTGTTTGTTTTTTCTTTAGAATCCTCACTTCCTTCATGCATGAGGAGAGTGATTCCATTGGAACATACTGTGTCATCCGATGCTCACTATCATTCATGTTCCCGAAAACGAACATAACGATCACGCTAATTACTTCCATTTCCATTCTCCCTTATTTTATCCTTGAGCTTTTCCACGTCATCAAGCAAGCGTTCTATGTCGTGCTGTGCTCTCTTTATATTCACGGAATTTGACATCATCGACTCCATATCTTCCATCATGGACTCTAATTGAGAACTAAGAAATTCTATAAGGAGGTCCTGCTGAGCATCCGCGGGTAATGCGCCCATTTCGCCCCTGGGCCAGCCAATTCTAAATTCTGTATTTTTAATGAGGTCTGATTCGGACAGCGTTACACGAGTTTCCAGTGTATTCAGGCGCTCCTGCACGCCGAAGAAGGCCCAGACGCCGACCGCTGTGGCCGATAATATGGCCAAAAGGTTGCGCATAGGCATGCTGATCGCCGTTTTATCCGATACATCGAACCTATCGTTAGCCATTTAGTCTCCGTAGCTGTAATCGCCACTCTTGGTCTGGTTTTGCTTATTCATTCCCTGTTGTTGCTTTTCCAGGAATTTAAACAGATCCTTGTGCTGCTTTTCTATGGAACGGTTTTGCTTTACAATCTCTTTGTCTTTTGACTGCATTCGCTTCATGTCCTTTCTTAATTGACTGACATCCTTGATTAAATTTTCCAAGTCCAGTTTCATTTTGACCTGGTTCTCAATCACTTCTTTCTTATTCTCTTCCTCGAAGCTTTTGTACATCTGGTCGACCCGAGAATCGAGTTTCGAGACATACCATATGACGCCAATCCCCTGAACGAGGACAAAGGCCACAACTGCGAAGGATATCTTTAATCCGTTCATCTGTTTCTTCTCCCTGTGTTGTTCCATCTGAATTCCTGCTTGATCGACCAGGAGTCCTTTCTTGTATTTGTCAGGACGTCATTGTTTGCGTCCTTTTCGGCGGTGCTGCTGCTTCCACCATACGTGACGGTTGTTTTGGATGGTATAACGCTCAGATTGTCCATGTTAGTGCATCCTATCATAAATAAGGCCATCAGTAAAATGATAATTTTCATGCTCCAAGATTCTCAGCTCCTAATCCGATTCCTCGCCGTTTTTCTTCATCGTATCTCTTCAGTTGATCCTCAAATGCCTGCATTTTCAGGCAGTATGTCTCAACATAAAAGGCTTGATAACCCTTCATGAGTTCCTGCTCCACAATGAAATTCTCCAAAGAGACACGCTGCTCCTCGCATTGCTCTTGCGTATGATACGCATAGTATCCTTTGTAGTTAATTGCGGGAGTTCCAGGAAGCGCGATAAGCGCCAATAAGAACCAAACTGTTATCAAAATTACTTTCCTCTGAGATATCTTTTCTCAGGGGAATAGTATAACCATTTCCTAAATTTATACCAGATATTTCTTATTCGCCGTACCACCAGTTTTAGTCCTTATAAAAGGGACTCCCCCGCAACGAATGTGCGAAGAGAGTCCACCGAGATGAAATGAAGTTGAGAATTTAGTTATACATTCCCTGTTGTATTTATGCAACAACAAAATGTTTTTTTTCTTGACACGTGTTTTTGGCTGATTTCTGCCATAATTATTTACTTGATTTATCCCATGATATACTGTATAATATGGGCTAACAAAGAAAGAATAATATTACTATAGATATTATTTACTTCTGGCTGAACAACAAGTGCAAAGTTGTAAAGCAATGGCTCCGGGGGATATGCCCCAATGGGTGAAGGACTGGAGTTAGGTACTGAGTACCGTTATCATTTAATAGATGATTTGCCGGGAAAGGTTGGGGGTGCGTTCATCCAAGACCCTCGAAGTCTTTGTTTAACGAGCAAAGGATTATGATGGAAAAGATTACAAGCGTAAAAGATTTAATAAATGTAGACAGAGATTATAAAGATTTGAACCGCAGTAGAGCATCAGTGTGCTACGGTGGTTTGGCAGGAATGCTCGTCGCTACAGTGAAGTGGGCGGGGATCTCGATTCAAAAGGATCAGACCGCCTACGCACTGGAAATTCTAAAGAGAGCAACTGCAGAAAGAAAAAGGATGGATGATGTCGTTGAAAGGTATAACAGAAGATTCAATCACTAGGGAGTACGTTAAAAGTGGATTGTACAGCAAGAAGAAAAAGCCACCGTCGTATTACAGCTACGGGAACTTTGAGAATATTATGTTAAGTTTAAAGAAATTTGATGAGTGGATAGACAAGTCGCGGAAGGGCGACAAGATTATGTATTACCGCGGATTTTTGTTCGCGCCCAACCAGCAAAAACTATCACCGACCCTCGACTTCAAGCGGGTTGATAAATTGGCGAAACATATAAGGAATTCATACCACCACAATTCCATTACGATGGTTCAGAAAAGGCACGGTGATTTTGATTATGAATACTGGGCAGTGAGAATATGATGTGGTTTATATTCCTACCAATCAAAGTATTTGTTTTTATCCTAATATGCAGGGTTATTATTGAAATGGTATTTGGAATATGATTTATACTAACTTATTGAAATTAAAGGACGAATTGAAGAACAAACCCAGGGAACGACCCAGGCTTCGCAGGGTTATGTCAATTCTCATGCGCCGCTATGACTACGGCATTGAGAATACGGAGGACAGGATGGAACAGTATCGCTACGGTGATTTCAGGGATGATATTGCAGCGGTGAGGAGATAGTATGGAACCAGCAACATTTGCATTGGTATTCTTCGGAACACTCTGGATTATGGGCGTAATGTCGTGAAAGATGAATGAGCAGAAGGATAAATATATACAAGAGCAGCGAAATAAGATTCGTGAGAAACGGATTAAGCAGACACTTGAAGATGACAAGAAATTCAAGCAAGAGCCTGTCAAGTTCGAGCGTCCGCAGGAAGGCAAGATTGAAAAACGAATTGGCGGGATGGATACGTTCCATGTTGAAAAAGGCGAGGAAAAGAATACCTATCAAATTACTACGAAACGCGAGCTTACATTCAATTATATTATTCGCGCTAAGAATGAGGAAGACGCTATGATAAGAACTTTAAGATTTTTATCAAAAGACGGCTCCGGGCAATACGTGCACGGCGCTATGCAACAAGGAAAGCCACTCATTAAGGAGTGGATTGAGAGCATTAAGAAGCTAGGATAACCATAGGAGGTAATTATGGCAAAGAGAAAAGCAAAGAAAAAGCAAAGCCCTCTGGACAAGATCAAGAAAGAACTTGACAAGCTGGAGAAGCTTCACGAAAAGGAAAATGACATTGTTGAGAGGATCAACGACATCATTGATAATGAAGATGATTATCAGTTTGAACACGGCAAATGGGAGGGAACAGACCCTGACTGATCAAGAGATACAAAAAGAGATACAGTATGATATCTACCAGCCGTTTGGTCCTAGCGTTCTAAAGGCTAAAATGCCACAGGTGTATGTTGATTCTCTCAATGTATTAGCGGAAGAGATTCTGAATGACGAGAAGCTGAGCAAGAAATATGACTGGAGTCATAATCTTGCAGGAAACGTCAAGAAGGAAGTTGCAATTGATCACAACAGGATCAAGGGATTCCCGCAGTTTCTTATCACAATGTCACATGAGTATATCAATCGCGTCCTACCAGAAGCTCAAGTAAAAGCGCTTCAGACAAAAGGGACAAAGGTATCCTTCAGCGTATGGGCGGTATCACAGTACGCAGGGGACTTCAATCCGATACATATTCACGACGCGAACCTATCAGGGGTTGCATTCCTGAAGCTACCACCGAAGTTTGAGGAGGAATATAAAAAGGAGGACCATCATCCAACAGCTGGATGCCTGGAATTCATTGGTTCCATGGCAAATCATTTTGCCCGGCATAGCTATATTGTGAAACCTGAGGTTGGGGACTTTTATCTCTTTCCGTCATGGCTATCACACCAGGTCTATCCATTCAGGTCCGATGGTGAGCGACGATCAATAGCATTCAACGTGCACTTCAAGCTGAATGAGCCAGTGAAGGGGGTCAATGCTTAAGATCGCCAAGTATCCCGCAAAGGTAGGACATGGAACAATTAATGGGCTGTGGTATGAATACTGGAATGACATGAGCTGGCGGCCCACGATCAAGACGCAAATTATATTATTTATTAGAAAATGGTTGGCATGAGCAAGACAATACATCTAGGACAAAAGATTCTGCATTTTGACGTGCCGAAAGAACTCATCCAGGCAATAAATAACATCTACGAAGATAATATTTTTATGCTAGAGAGCTACAACAGCAATCTGGCGGGGAAGATCGTAAGGGAGCATAGGGTGGATAAAGTATTACCAGAGAGTGTGAAAAGATATTTCGAGGACAAGTTCAATGACTACCTGATGGCAGTAAAGATCGCACGCTTCGCCCATCCGGCATCAGCATGGATTAATGAAATGGTGGAACATGAATACAATCCCATGCATCTTCACATGGGCAAGACGGAGATAGGGCTAACCTCTGTTCTGTGTTTGAAAAAGCCTGATGACTACGGCGTCGAGATTGCAAGAAAAGATGATCCAGTATACGATACGAATGGCCGGCTGGAACTTGTTGGCAATGGCGGAGGAATGTTCAGTTATAACCAGCATAAGGTTGATTTGAAGGTCGGCGACCTGTACGTATTTCCCTACGACATGAAACACGGCGTCTATCCTTTTACAGGGAATGGCGTGAGACGAACGCTGTCCTATAACTGTGACATGAAAAGATAATGGTTAAAAAAATTATATTATTAAAAGGTTTCCTAGCGCGCTTCAGTGTGCGTGTGGATTGCTGCGGAAGGAAGGTTCTTTTCGTGGAAGAAATAAAACTGAGAAAGAAGAAAAAACATGGATACTAAAATTCATAAAACAACAGACTACGGTCAGTTCAAGTTCCTTAAGGAAAACAGGCCAATCAATCAAAAGCACGTGGATAAGCTCGTGCGCTCCATGCGAGAAGTATACCTTCCCGTACCCATTCTGGTGGTGGAAAGAAACATCATTTTTCCATGCCTTGTGGTGAAGGATGGACAGCACCGTCTCAAGGCAGCCGAGGTATGTGGCTATCCCATTCATTACATCATTGGAAAGGATGATGCTGACATTACGGTGGATCAGATTAGAACCATTAACGAGACTGTGAGACCATGGACGATGGATGACTATCTTCATTCCTTCATGACCACGGAAGTGGACGCAACAGGTCCTTATCATACCTTCCATTGGTTTAAGAAAAGATATAATTTTCCGTTCCAGATCAACATAGATCTTCTCTGCAACAGGCCAATAAGTCAAACATCCATGGGTGTTTTCAAAAAAGGCAAAATCGAGATAAGAAATCTTGCGGATGCAGTTGAAAAAGCTGATTTTTTCATTTCACTCAAGGATTACACCCCGCTTTACCACGATCGTTCTTTCGTGTTGGCGTTGGTGATTGCGATGAGGGACGACCGTTTTAATAGGGAGCATTTCCGCAGCCAGATTGAAAAATGCCGAAGTGAACTGTACAAGTGCAATAGTGCTACCCAGTACATGGAGCGCATCAACTACATTTATAATTACAGGGCACGTGGCGAAAGGATTAGTTTCGCCGTGGCGCAGCAAGGCAATGGGGCCTATATTAAACCAACATACCCGCACGCAGTGAATGGTTGATACCACGAAATACAAGAGCGTGGCGATAAAGATTCCCTATTATGACGCATTGGTGCGTATGGGGTTGAACATGCATCGTGGACCGGGACAGGAAATGATGCATATAATTAAGAAGGCAGCTGATGAGAAAGGGATCAGGATAAAAAATGCAAGAATTATTAAAAGCGGTAAAAAAGATTAAAGAGATTCTTCGCAAGTGCGAGGAGGAGAATGACGACTTCGGGGAAGTCCTTAACAAATTAGGACATGTTAAGGTCCACGGGGTCCAGTTTCCGACGATGATGCTGATGGAGATAACTGATGACTTTGCAAAAGGTTATAATGAGCGTCGAAAGGCTTCGGTTATGAAGGATTTCGATGAAAAGGAGCTGCAGGACAAGTATTCCTCAGTCTCCATGAACTGGAATAACAAGGATACGATGAACTAATGGCAACACTGAAGATTATAGATATGTTTCAGGTGGAAGACGGCGCCATCAATCCAAAGACGGGATTGACGGAGAAGCCTTCCTGGTACGTTCGTTTTGAGGACATGTCCGATCGTGTGCTGTTTAAGTCTAGGTTATTGGAACTGTTATCCATGGGTTTCCGCAAGACAGTGGAAAACTTCAAGGCAGGAAAGGCCACAACAAGTAAAGGTGGTGAAGCACGCTTTTGGGTGGTAGTATTTCAGGATTATGAGGTTCGTCTACAGACGAAAGTGCAGATCATGGACGTTGTAACAGAAGGACATAAACACAGGGACGATGAGGACAATGCAAAATTTGAACGAAGCGGAGACGGAACAGAAGAGCACATTACCCTCGAGTAAATATCCGGACTGCTGGCCGATGGTCCGCATTACCTGGATGGACGCCATGGACGGCGATACGGGATGGGTGCCTCTTGGCAAAATGCGCGATGCCAAACTGGCAACGTGCATTGATATTGGCTGGATGATACGGAATGATGATCTGAGGATTACAATCATGGGATCCTGGTGCCTGGATCCGCAGGAAACAAAGGAAGAGGATAAGGAAGGTGGAAGATACATTACCATACCGAAAGGTTGGGTTAAGAAAATAGAATATCTGGAAAAGAGCTATGGACAAATACGAGATTAACGTGTGGAAGGATGCGGAGCTGCTCAGCAAGGAAGTCGTTGAGTTCGCCTCCAATGAGGACTGCTATAACTACGTGATGGATAAGCACTATGCCCCAGGAACTTGGACTGGATCACACCAGAACAAGGCCGGTGTCACTCTCAACAGGCCACCGCTTGGGATTAGGATAACATGGGCGAAGCTTGGCTATTACCTCTACAAACCCAAGAAGCTGAGCGCTGAAGAAAAGAAATTACAGCGTGAACTTTATGATTCCATTACACCTGAAACTGTGCGAGAGTTAGGGCCAAATGAAATGATAGCAAAATTAAGGAAAGATTATTATGGACACCCAAACGCAAAAGGATACAAAGAACCTCGCTAAAGAGGGGCTGACATCAAGGCAAGAGAAGCTTTATAACATTATAAAGAACTTCATTGCGACCAACAAATACTCCCCGTCCTATGAGGAGCTGAAGCAGCTCATTGGACTGCGGTCCAAGAGCAATATTCACGCTTTAGTGCATCAATTGATGAGGCGCCACTGGATAGGAAAACGGAATGGCGCAAACCGGTCACTTTTCATCTTGTAATGCGTCACCTATAGTGTATATTTTGCTAAAATGTTTTTTTTATTTTCAAAAAGACCGGGATATGGTGCCACCGTGCCACCAATCTTGATTAACATATATAAATCAATGGTTTATATGGTGGCACTAAGGTGGCACTACTCTAAACGACGCAAGCAACTTTTGTTACTTATGATAAAACAAATAAGCAAAAATTCAACTATAGAGCGGGGAATTCGATGGTCGATGAAAGGCTGAGAGGTGCCACCACTGGTGCCACCAATGTGGCAAAAACAAGGCAGAGTGGAGGAGCCTTAAAGCACCCAATTAGGAGTGATGGACTCACTGATAAGCAACGTGTGTTTGTTAAGATCTATGCTGAGAATGAAGGGCGATTGACTCCAACGGAATGCGCGAGGCAATCTGGATATTCAGAGGCATCCGCTAATGTAACCGCATCAGTATTATTAAATGGCAAGAGGTACCCAAGAGTAGTGGACGCGGTTCTTAAACGAAGGGCTGAATTGGAGAAGACACATGAAGTTAAATTGCAGAAGCACGTACAGGAGTTGGCTAGGCTTCGTGAGAAGTCACTGGTGGAAAAGTCTTTTAGTGCTGCTGTTAATGCTGAGCGCTTGCGAGGGCAGGCTGCGGGACTGTACATTGACCGCAAAGAAATCAGGACAGGAAGTATTGATTCTATGTCCCGTGAAGACGTTTTAAAACAACTGAAGGAATTAGGATTGGATGGAAAATTTAAAAAAGAGGGAGATAAAACTGTCCTTTCGGTCGAAGAGAAATCCGATAGCGAAGGACCTAAGGACATCACCCCAGTACAAGCAGAAGATAGTAAGAGACAAGACGAAGTATGACCGTAAAGCCGGAAACCAGGCTTTGGAAAAGTTTAAAGAAATGCTTGAAAGATGGTAAGGGATATCTTGTTTCACGCCTTGAAAGCTATGTTACCCCAGGATTCCCTGATTGCGTAATATTTCACAATGTTACAGGATTCTTCACAGTTGAGTTGAAGATAATGCAGCCTAATAAAAAGATAAAGTTTTCAGTCTTCCAAAAGGCATGGAATTTACGTCATGCGGATGCAGAAGCGTCAGTTTACATCCTTGTTGGGGGACTTGGCAAGGGCCACGTCAAATTGTTTCATGGCGCATGGACCGAGCATCTTTGCCAAAAGACAGTGGACCAAGTGCCCGGGTTATATGAGGGAAAAATCGCGGATATGGACCTTGTCAAGCTCTTAAACTCCCAAACTCTCTCTTAACTGTGCATAACCTGTGGATAAGTCCAGCGTCGCACCGGGCGCCCGGCGCGTCATCTTCCTGAAACTCCCAAACTCCCGCAAGACTGCCATTTGTTCTAGGATCTTGGATCCTGCTGCTGGACGCACCGGGCGCGCAGCGTCTTCCTGACAGGAAAATAGTACAAATGAGTCCTTGCATTGTGGATAAGTTTATGATATAATAGGAACAGAAATAGAAGGTTGGCACACTTGTAATAATTCCTTGGAAGCCCTTCTATTTCTAGAAAGAGAAGGTTAATATGGTAGTAGACGACACCATTGCACAAGCACTCAATAGGATTGCTGATAATCAAGAAGAAATGAACGAAACACTAAAACGAATTGCGAATCATTATGATGGGGTTGTTCCTGTTATGACACGCAATGCAAATCGAGTTGAATCACAAGCCGAGGAACTCGAGAGAGGATTCGGGCAACAAATAAAAGATATATTTAGACCACAAGAGAATTAGGCTCAAACTCCCAAACTCCCTGCGACAAAATGTCGCGGGGATAACCTGTGGATAACTTCGCCCGGGCGCGCTGGGCGCCGGGAAACTCCAGTCGTCAAACTCCCAAACTCCCGGAAGTCCGCCATTTATTGTGGAGCTGGGGTCCTGCTTCAGGTTACCGGGATCCTGCTTCGCAGCGTGCGTCAAACTCCCAAACTCCCGGAAGTCCGCCATTTTTTGAGTGGGCTTCAGGACTGAGCTGGGACGCACCGGGCGCGCCGGGAAACTCTTGGGTTGAGAGCTGTGAAGAATGGCAGAACTCCGCCAAAATATTTCGCCCGGGCCCTTGACAAACGCCGCAGCTGCGGCTATAACCAGGAGCTGCAGGTAGCTGCAACTCCAGAAAAAGAAAGGAAATATGCCGTTTTTGTTAATGTTAATGCCCATCAAGATCCTGATTGTCTGGATGTTCCTCCAGCACCTGTTTGGAGGCTGAAACTCCCAAACTCCTGGAAGACTGAGACGAGGTCCGCGGATGAATTTGGTTCTTGTCCCGCTGCTGCGCCCGGGAAAAGTTCACGGGGGTTATCCACAAGATTGTTGAATTGGCTGTTGATTTGAATTTGGATTCGTGTTATAAGGTAATTAGAAATAGAGTTCTTCCTCCTAGTAGTTCTTTTCTCTATTTCTAGTGGGCGACTCGAAAGATATCTCCCCACGAGCAAAAGATTTGGTTAAGTTGTGAAACTAGGTGCAATAGACTAGAGAAGAACATCAAACCAAAATTTGGGTGGTTGAAAGAGGTTAGTCCAGTAAGACGCACTCAAATAAGGGGCAAGATAAACGGAGTTATTCGGCTCTTGCCCCCAAACTCCCCAAACTCCATACTTATCCACAAGTTATCCACAGGCCAGGTTTTAAACGACCGGGGCGCCCGCCAGCCAAACTCCTGACAAACTCCGAGTTCAAACTCCAATGATTTCGCCATTTCCATTTCGGTCGCCCGGGACAGCAGGACGCCAGTTCTGGACTTCCTGCATTTTGGCATAAAAAAAGGGGGGAAAAATCCCCCCTTTATCGTGGTTTAATAAGTGGACTACTACTTTTATTCCACTAAACCTAATCGTCTGACTAGGTATCCAATATCACTTTGCATATGAATTATTAAATCTTTACCTCCATTGTTAGAGTTTTGAGATGCCCATTCAACTATTGAATTGCAAAGTACACCACAAATTAACTTCCAATCAGCACTAGAAGTTAGTGGCACTTTTACATCAGCAATCTTATCAAGATTGCCAAGTTCCTTTTCTTCCTTTAGGTAACTTATCATTTCTTCCATAATTGGAGTAATGTCAGTACCATTCGAAGTTATGATTTTAGGTAGATTTGGCATATTAATTATGACTCCAATCTGAAATTACCAATCCAAACATAAATCCATCTAATAAAAGCATGAATTTATATGCTAGGGTGTTAGTAAATTCCCAATCATAACCAAGCATGAAAACTTGGAAAGTCAATAGCACTAATGCTATTGACCATATAAGAGTTACTATATTGAATTTCATACAGCAACTCCATTAATATGAGTAATAGTATTAGGGTTAATATTACCCCATCTACGTTGTTCTCCGTAGCCATTACCTATTTTATAAACTAGAACATAATCATTATGTTCAAATGGTTGTCCTTCGACTTTTTTATTAAGTCCAAGAATACATCTATGAAGGTATCGTTCTGTTCCATCATTCTTTAACCAACGAACAGAGAATGTACCTTTGACAGATGACTTAAATTCTTGTTTTGTCATAGTGTAGTCCTTTCTAGAATTTCTAATTCTATAAGTATATTATCATAGCTAGATATTAAATGCAATAGTTAGTTTGTTGTATTATTGCAACAATGTGGATAACTTGACCTACTATATCTAGTGTCAATAGCTTATCATAGTTATCTGTGGATATCCTGTGGATAAGTCGCCCGGGCTATGTAGTAGTGCGATGTCCTGGGCATACCACATGTAGTGGCGCAAGGCATACTAGATGTAGTGGTGTTGCAGAAATACAACACAAGTCGCCCGGGCGCTGCGCGCCTATAGCTCGCGAGACCCTATCGGAGCGCCAGCTCTACGGGGCAAGCTGCAACTACGGGGGTACACCCCCCTTTTTCAATAAGCATGCTTTTCTTTTTTCTTCGGGCAAGTCCGACACTGACAATCTCTTGAAAAATCGTTTGAAATGGGATAAGGTACCCTACTCTAAAAAATTTTTAAAAAATGGAAAACATTTCTAATTTAGAAACCCTAGATACGAATACGCTGAAGTTGATCCTCCGAAAAGCTCTTGTTGAGAAGCAAGAAAAGGGGCAAAAGGACTTTTTGCAGTTTG
>VTLG01013199.1_pt1 | contig 21480 bp, 15 predicted proteins | sample 4694571 | NCBI WGS metagenome assembly VTLG01 (sample SAMN12604809, study PRJNA352737) | marine metagenome | biome: ENVO:00000447; feature: ENVO:00000209|ENVO:00000569|ENVO:01000036; material: ENVO:00002151; isolation source: viral sequences binned using virsorter ... | reverse complement strand
CTGCTGATGGAGTTCCAATATTAACTGTTGATCCAATTGTAATAATAAAGAATGGTGCCCCTGTTGCTGGAGCAGCAGCTAATTGAAGGGCAGATCCATTGATACTAAATCCTTCTGATGGAAAACTTGTTCCTGAATTAGGCTTCTGAATAACACCATTAATACTGACGATTAATTGTTGAGCTACAGAAGGAGCATTACTTAATGTAAACTTCCTTGCCGTCCCATTAAAGGTTGCACTACCACCCGGAGGGGAATCACTTCCACTACCTAAACTTGATAGTGTATTAACTTCCTTGCCGTCCCATTAAAGGTTGCACTACCACCCGGAGGGGAATCACTTCCACTACCTAAACTTGATAGTGTATTTATAAAGAACTCACCAACAGATACGACTTCATCCCATGCGTTATTGGCTGCATTCCTGACATACATTTTGTCAGTGCCAGTATTAAAGAAAAGATCTCCAGCATCATTCTCTGAGTTTGGATTTGATCCACCTGTTCTATATCTATTATTGAAGTCATTAATATCATCTGACAGTTGTTCTACATCTGCCTCTTTTGCAAGAACCTTATGATAGGTATAAGTATGAAGCGTTGTTGTAGTTTGAACTTGCAGTCCTATACCTGCTCCAAGTGTCTTGCTTTGTAGAGCAGAAGGGAATCCATTGATAGTTACGGTATTACCAGTGCCAGCTCCATTGGCAATAGTTGCAACTCCACTTCCATTAACAACTACACCACCTGCATCTGATATAGATACAACTGTTCCAGCTCCATCGCTCGGATCTGGGTTAGCAGTAGGGAAAGAAGTCTCATTTGCAATTGCAACGAACCCTCCCAAGGCATTCGTTACAGTTAGAATTCGATCATTTACTGCTTTAGAAGTTGGGAATTCTGTATCACTATTACTTGTAAGAGTAGTGGCCTTAGTCATGCCACTTACTACGTTTAAGTTCGCAGTAGTAGCAGTGACTCCATCTAACTTATTTAGTTCTCCTGTAGAAGAAGTGATTCCATCTAAGGTATTTAGTTCTGCTGTTGTGACCGTTGCATCATCAAGAATGGCAACCTCTCCTGATGTAAGGAGTGCAATATTTGTAGCCGCACCTGTCTGACAACTAGAAAGGGCAGTCAAATCTGCATCTAATGGTTGCTTACCATCCAGTTGTGTTTGTAATGCAGAAGTAACTCCATCAACAAAGTTCAGTTCAGCAGCAGTAAGAGTTGAAGCAACTCCATCTAATGTATTTAATTCAGTTGCTGTTGCTGTAACACCATCAAGGATATTTAGTTCAGCAGTGCTAGAAGTGATTCCATCTATTGCTTGAACTTCGGCTGCCGTTAGATCTGCTAAAGAACTAGCAGTATCACTTGCCATTGTTGCAAGCTCTGTCAACTCAGCATCTAGTGGTTGTTTTGCATCTAACTGAGTCTGAACATTGGAAGTAACACCATCGACATAATTAATTTCTGCTGTCGTAGCAGTCACTCCATCAAGAAGATTCAATTCAGCAGTACTAGCTGTTAGTCCATCTATTGCTTGAACTTCTGCTTGTGTTAAATCAGCCAATGCACTAGCAGTTGTGCTAGCCATCGTTGCTAATTCTGTTAGCTCAGCGTCTAGTGGTTGTTTAGTTGCATCTTGTGTATCTACATAGTTCTTTGTCGCTGCATCCTGAGCTGCTGTTGGATCAGCTACTTCAGTTACTCTTCTGTTATTAGCTGTAGGTAAGCCAGTGGTAGGAGATAGAGATATTGCTTTGTTCTGAATATCATCTAGCTCTTGAGCGTTATATAAATGCTGTAAGTTACTGGTATCTAAATCTCCTGCTGTAAGAGTTGAGCCATCTGCATAATCAACAAGCACTCCTGTTAAAGGTGTAATTCTTCTGACTTCTACAGGCACTCCATTAGCAGGAGCACTAGCTAAACGAGCTGTCGATTTATTTGGTTTTCTACAGGCACTCCATTAGCAGGAGCACTAGCTAAACGAGCTGTCGATTTATTTGGTTCAAATGTAAACGAGGTATTTACATAGTTGACATATACCTTTACATGATCCTCATTGATATAAGGAAACGTGATATTGAAATCGGTTTGCGACCCATTCCCTGTATAGGTGTCGAATGCGTAGGCCATAGGTTAGTTACCTGTTGATTGAGGCTGCAAAGTCTTGAGCATTTAGTTCCATACTACCGTCTCCCTCTAAAGATATCTGCGTTCTTCTTGTATTCTCTTCGATCCTTTCACTTTCTCTTTGTCTATTTTCTATTAGTGTAACCTCCATCCTGTACTCATTACTGCCATCTTTTCTAAATTCTTCCTTAGCTGCATGTTTATAGTCATTAATGATTTTACGCAATTCAGGAAATCTCTTAAAGCCTTTTAACCCATCTGTTCCATCTGTAGGATGAACCACATAATCTTGATTGGCTTGATAATCTTTAGCTGTAATTCTGCTGTATAAAGCTTCTGTCAAAGTCTTTCCACCATAAGCAGGAAGTTTAACTGTGTAGATATATTCCTTATATTTTCTAAATGCAGGAGGGCTTAATTTAATTCCTTTACCGAAATCAGTAGGTCTTGGAGGAGGGAATACTGCACCTGCTCTATTCATTTTTATCATCTCATCATTAACAATAGAAGCTTTATATTCATAAGTTGCTACTCCTTTACTCTTCTGAGATTTCAATCGTGGATCAAATGAATGACCTTTAGCACCTACTCCAAATTCACTAACTGCACCTTTCAATGTTCCAAAGTAAGCACCTGTAAGTCTTGATAACCAAGGAGCATCATCTAATGGAAGATCATTACTACCTAAGAATCCAGCATTCCTAACTGGTAAGCCAGTAACCCAATTTATTCTTTCAGGTAATGTCTCAGAGAACCCAGGAATTGTATTCTTGATCTCATCTAACTGTTGCCTAAAGTAATTAGCTGCAAAATTCAATAGAGGATTTGGATCTTCTCCTTCTGCATCTGCTTTCTTAAGATATATAACACGACCTAATTCATCTCTTTGTTTAACTAATCCTTCATCTGCTTCATCAAAAGCAACAATAGGATTAACACCTGAATCAATTGTTCTCTTATATCTATCCATTGCTCTACTTACTTCTCTTAGTCGTCCTGATTCTGGAATGAAGTTAGTAAATAATCGCTGAACATATCTGGATAATTTATTTCTTTCTGAAGGTTCTAATTCTCTTTTATTAAAATGACCATCAATACCAGGAATCGCAGAAGCTATAGCATCTAAAAATTCAGTAATACCCTTGTAATAAGTAGCATTAAATCTCCCAACCATCACTTGTGCCGATATAGATATAACATGACCTGAAATCAAATCATCTTTCTGATCTTGTGAAAGATCGTTATACAACATCTTGTAATCAGCTAATCCTGCGATAAATGTTGCAGCTGGTTCAAATGCTCTATAAGAACGCCACTTACCATAAACAGGATTACCATCTTTATCTTTTCCTCTTGTCCTCCAAGATAAAGGAGGTCTTTCTCCATCTGTCCATTCTTTCCTCATCGTTGGATTATTTGGCCCATATCCTGTGAACTCAATAGGAAACTCTTCATTATTTAAAACAGTTGCTGCAAATAATCCTGATACTGTTGTTCCTATTGCAACTTCTGATTTCCACCTATTACGCAAATAAGCATTCTCATTAAATAGATCTCTATAGAAAGTATCGACTGTCATATTTAAACCTGGAATCATTCTGACCCATTGCTTTGTAATATCTCCAGGTGATCTATTAAATGGTTGGATAAAGGTATATATTGCTCCTTCTCTTCTTGCTTGTAACTTGCCCCAAGCTTGAGGAATTTGCGACCAACCAGATGTAAGAGTTGGAGTTAATTCACCTGGCATAGGCAAATCTTCTAAGTTCTTTGCATTCTGAATCTGACCATCAGCACTTCTAATAAATCTATTCCATTTCTTTTGTGCTCCTTCTAATTCTCCAGCTCTATATGCCTTTGCAAATTCATCTATCTCTCCTTCATCTACCATCCCTCTAGCCTTAGCTAATTCTTCTCCAAAGGCATAAGTTCTACCTGGCATCCTTGCCCTAGTTTGATCTGTAAAAGTAAGGATTCTTCCTATTTGCAATGCAGCCTCATCTTTCATAATTGCATCTGCAATTGTTTCCCCATTAACGATTGCATCGAAGGTATAGAACTCAATCTTTGCAGCAGCCCATTGCTCTGCATAACTACTTAATTCAGCACCTTTTAAACCTTTTCTTTTACCCATCATTAAACCTTCTTCTATGCCAACAACATGGGCTAAAGAATTACCAGCTAAACTCTTGGTCAAGGTATCTAAAGCAAGCTGACCTCTTATATTCCAAGTATTTAACTTCCATAAAGTATGTGCTGAGAAAAGACCAGGATTTTCACTAGCTTCTTTTACAAAAGGACTTGTATTTAAGTCGTAAGAAGGATGAGGATCATCCATTTGATAAGCACGATTCTGTGCATAGGAAGTATTTATATCAACATCTCCAGCAGCATCACTAGCCCAAGCAGCTGTACGGATTTTTGGATCATATAAAGATTGACCTATATCCCATGCTTTCTTCCCAAGTTTTAATGAGCCATAAAAAGATCTAACTATATAGTTGTATTGCAATAAAGCAATTCTTGCTCTATGTAAATCTCCACTTAAAGCTGCTGTAGCTGAATTGAAAGCAGGTTCAGCAGCTGTTCTTAAAAGACCTGAAGTTTGAACAGCCCATGTTTTTGCAGCAGATAAAAGATTATTAACGTAATAGACACTTAATCCTTTAGATATTTTCTCAAAGTCAGTTACTTCTGGCCTCTTCCTCATGCCTTTTGCTTTCTCATTTGCACCTAATAAATCCTGAATAGTCTTTAATCCATGTTCAACATCTGCATCTTTTGCAAGCATTGTTAATTGATATGCAAAAGCTTCTGCTCTAGGTGTCCATTCACCTGTTCTTAATGCAGTTAGAAATTCTTCTGGAAGATTAGAGACAAGAACTTGTGATGATACTTTTGATGCTTCACTCAATGCAGCAACTTTATCGAAACCTAAATTCTGTCTCTTCACAGTTTCAGTAATACCTTCTCCTTTGATTTGTGCCTGAGCTGATTGAAGTAATTCACCTGCATGTCTTGTCCATATTTGATAAACCCTAGAGAACTGCAATGCAGTTTCTAAATGTCTTATCATTTCTCCTAACGCTTCTTCTCTATTAATAGAAGGATTATTAATAGCATTATCTGCTTTAATAGCCCACTTAGCAGCTTCTCCACCAGTAAAGTTAAGACCAAATCTTATCTTTAAAAGGTTAGTAATATTCTCAACATTATTAGAGAAGATTTCTGTTGCTCCTGCAATGCTTTCATCATGCAAGATTTCATCGACATTAATACCTTGCTTCCTGAAAGCATCTCCTAATTCTTGAGCAATTCTTCTACTACTAATAGAAGGCATTCCAGTCTCAATGATCCTATCGAAACGATGACTAAAGGCATCAAGGACTTTTTCAAAGTCTCCACCTGGAGCACTTGAACCTGGGTAATAGTCTCTACCTTTTGGAGATCTAAGTGTAGTTACGTCTTGCCATAAGGCAGGAGTATCAAGCATATCTGCATCACCATCTTGTACTTTTTGGAATGCTTCTAAAACATCTTCAGCAGCACCTTCGACTTCTTCTCTAGTTCTCTTTCCACCAGCAGGTTCTTGGGTTCTTCTAGCTTGTGCTTCATCAAAAGCTCTTGCATCCTCTTCATAGAAACCACGAGGATCATCACTTGCTTCTTGTCTAGCTTGCTGTTCTTCATAGAGTCTTGATTCCTCTTGGAAGCGAGCTTCATCTTCTGCGTCTGTTCTTGCTTGGCGTTCAGCTGAAGTTTCAACAGGTTCATCTCTCATCCATTCCCATTCTTTATAGGCTCTTGGATCTTCTTCTTGAAGAATGTCTAAGAGATCATCTATTCGTTCTCCATCTTTTTCATTAATAGGATAAGGAGCTGCTTTGTCTCCTTTTTCTGGATATAGATAATCATCAATCTTTTTCAGAAGTTTGTCATAAGTTGGATCTTCAAAACTCCTGATGAAGTCAGAAAGATCTGCCATCTCGTCAGGTTCAAATTCAACTCTCCGTTTTACAAAGTCTTCATCAAAAACTGAACCATGAATAACATTAAATTCTTGAGCCGCTTCATTGATTTGGATTCCTAAACTTAAAAATCCTTCTTTTATTCTTTCAACTTGATCTGGATCGAAATATGTTTCAAGTGAATATTTTCTAAGTTGCTTTTTATTTCTTCCTTTTAAATAATCATTGAAAATCTTTTCAGTATTATGTGGGCCTAGTCTTGCATGAATTTCAATCCATAATTCTTTAAAGAAGATTCCTATCTCTTGAACAAGTCTTCTAAATGTTCCTTTTGGAGCAAAGTCAACTGGAGTATAATTAAGCATAAAATGATCTGTTAACATTTCTGCAAAGTATTCATCTACATCTGCAAATCTATAGTTTTCTTTTGTATAGCCTTTTCCAGAAAGAAATTCTGTGAATTCTGTATAAGCAAGACTATGATCGGCTATCTTCTGTATTTCTTTTATTGTTTCCTCTGAAATATCTCCTGTTGCTTTTACTTCTGCGTTAGCTTTTGTTTGCTGTTCTTTCATCAGTTCCTTCATTTTCTTCATATCTGAAGGCGTCCCATCTTCTTCCCAGAATTTAAACTTCTTCTTCATGCTTGCTTCATATTTTTTCCTTGCATTTTTCCATTCTTTGAAGTATCTCTTTAGATCTGAGGCAGGTAAATATCTTGATAAACTATGCCATAGTTCATGTATCATTGTTTCATCAAATTTGCCTGTCTTTATTACATTTGATCTAATTTCTATTAATTTTCTATTGAAACTAAATTGTCCAGGTGCTCCGATTTTACTATTAAAACTAAAGGCAACATCATCAAACATGTGACGACCAATAGTATCTATAAATTCTTCAACACTTTCTCTGTCTGCACGAGTGAACCCTTGTTTCCCTACTTGATCTTTAAGTCGTTTAATTATTTTTTCTGCACTTCTATAATTTGAAAGAGTAATGCCTTTAGCTTCTCCGATAGGAACAGTTGCTTTAGGAATATTTGTTTTTAACTTTTCAATAATCTGACTAATAGATCGACCTTCTATTATTTGTGCTGCAATTGTTTCATCTGTTTTCCCTTCTTTACCATAGAAATAAGGAAGATCACCTGATTCAATTCCATCAGCAATATCTCTAGCTCTTTGCATAAAAGCATTTCTATATAAGTCTGCATCAGAAGCATCTGCTGCTGCAATAGGTCTACCTTCAGGGTCATACCATTGAGTATCATCAACACGCATTTCACCTGTATCCTTGACCTCAAATTGATCCATTGACTCGATACGATAATCTCCTTCGAGACTTGGAGGAAGAGGTTTACTTGGCTCAAGTGTTGTTAATTCTGTCTGTCGAGCTTGTAATGATTTATTTCTTCTATTCCATTTATCCCATCTTCTATAAGCAGGAGTCCATTTCCCATCTTTAGTTCTAGCTTGACCTTTACCTGGCTTTGGTGGTTCTGGGCCTAGTTCATCTATTTGTTGTCTGATTGATTGAAGATCACCCTCTACTTTGACTTTCCTTTCTTTGATGAAATCAACTCTTTTAACTGGTCTGTCTAGTGATTCTCTTGTTTTCTTCCAAGCAGCTTCTCTCCATTCTGGAGATTTATGTGCAAAGGCTTGGTCAAATTTCCTTCTATCTGTTTGTGTTATCTGTCTATTTCGTCTATCTAATACTCTTCGATCTGTTAGAGCACTCTGAATTTCAGGAACCTGCTCTAATGCTGCTCCTGCTTGTATTGCTTCTTGCCTAACTCGTGCATAATCAGGACTATTTTTTGGAGTATTCAGAAGAGTATTTAATTTAATTCTTGAATCAATTACTTTTGCTGCTGATCTTGCAGATATAACACCACCAATACCAAGATCAATAAAAGCTCCCTCTAAAGCATTTTTAAAACGACCTCTTAATCCTTCATCTTCTGGATTTGTAGCAAGCTGATTAACAAGAGGAATATGTTGAACATTATTAAACCAAGTATTTTAGTAGCAAGCTGATTAACAAGAGGAATATGTTGAACATTATTAAACCAAGTATTGCTATTAGCAGCTAAGTCATATAGACGACCTTCATACTGATCGAATCCAGCAAAATCTATTAATGCTGCTCTAGGACTTGTTGATGTTGCTGTCTTAATTCCAAACTTCGTAAGATCTTGCAGAGTCCTTGGGGCAACAGGAGATTTGCCTACTGTCTTAAGAATCCCTCCTTTTAATTGTTGTGACTTAGCTCCTGCATAAGCAAGTGGCTTTGCTAAAGGAGTTGCTTTTAATCCCCAGTTTGCAAGGCGTAATGCCTTACTGAGCATCACCCATTCAAGACCAAACTGAAGTATTCCTGTTCCTATATCTTCAGCTATTCCACTACTTTCTAATGGCTTTGGCTTCCAATCACCTAGTCCGAGTATTGGCTTATCAGGCTCTGCGAAGGTAGTTCCTTCACCTATACCCATATATCCACCAATATCTCTAATTGTGTCGCTACCTTCCTGAACAGCATTAATCCCTGCATTGATAAACATGCGAGGAACAGCTTTTGCTGTACCTATTGCAGCTTCCTTAAGGTCAAAAGGTTCAGCATTATCTCTACGTTCCTTGATTTCTCTACGCTGCTGGTCAGCTGACGACTCAGTTCTGTCTACCCATTCATATTTTTCTTCCTTAGTCTCAGGATCAATAACAAGTTGATACGACATTAGCTCTACGCAATATTAGACCTTCCACCTATGGTACTGGATTCCTCGTGTCTAGGCTTACTCTGATTTAAGATAATCTGTTTTGCTATCTTTCTTGCTTCATCCATAAATTCAATATGCTTGCCATTTTCATAACTAGACCAAGCATTAAATAATCCTTCTTTACCATTATTTAACCAAGGTTCATTTTTGAAAATATCATAGGCAGCTTTTGCGTTTTGATTTATATCAAATAAATCATTTCTATTCTTTAACCAAGGCCATTTCTTCTCTCTCCATCGTCCCATGAAGTTTGTTGCTTCATTGTCGAGCATATTTATTTGAAGGACTCCATAACTTTCATCTCCATCATTTAGAGTTGTATGATTCCTGATACTGCGAGTGTTTGTTTCTGCCATTGCGATGGCAATCATTGTTGTTAATTCTTCTTCATCTTTAAACCCTGCTTGATATAAAGCATTACCAAATTCTGACTGTCTCTGTTCTTTAGGTGTATCAACTTCCCAAGTACGATCGAATGATGCTTCTTGTTGTCCTGTTAAATTTGTAGGTACTTCTTTAATATTTATAATTGGTGGCAATGGTGGCGGCCCTTCATTTAAAAGACCTGTCAAATCTGTCGAAGCTGTTTGTGCTATTTCTTGTCCAGATAAATTTTCGATATTAAAAGCATTCTCATTACCTGCTTCCATCTGAACTGTTGTATTAGGTTCAAACTTAAATTGAGAATTACGTTCATCAGGGAAAATAAGATCTAAAATCTCGTGATGTCTTTCTGTAATAGGAAGACCATGTAATTTCATCTGACTTAAATAAAACTCTTTAGCTGACATATCTTTATTAATCCTGCCAAGAATAGCGGGCATCTCTCTTGTATAACTTAAAGCTCTTGGCCCACGAACAGCAGTTGTTCCTTCTACTCCTTGAATCCAACCCCAGATCCTAAGATTATTTCCATCCATATTTTTATTCTTTAAAACAATAGCTAAGTCTTCAAATTGATTTAACTGCTGAACAAGTATTGGAGTTGAATATAAAGTTTCACTTCTAGCTGCTGTTACTAAAGCACTATTTTGCTGATCGTTTCCTCTACCATTTAATCCTCCGTCTAAATTTGCAATTAATTCTTTTGGAGTTTGATAGGTAAATTGAGTAGATCCTTCGTTATTATTATCATCTCCTTGATTATTATTTGTAGTTAGATCTTTATCAGTACCAACTTGGATATTCTTATTGTCACTGAGTCCTGTTTTGTTCTCTTTTAACTTTGTACTTGCATTCTGCATTTCAATATCTAATTTACTTGTTAATTCATTTAATTTTTCAAGTCTTTCCTCTAGTGAAATTGGTAATAAGAAAATTGCATTAGCCTGTCTCTTGAATTTTGCAACTCTTGCTAAATAAGCATCTTTATCTTCTTTAGGCCATTCATCGAAACTCTTCATAGTCATGCCAGTCTTATCTCGATAATATGCTTCTATATATCCAGTAGCAGTTGCAATCTTTCCATCACTACCATTCTTGCCATTCATCTCATCATTAAAGATAGTCTTCTCAAGGTCATAATTACCTTTAATATCTGGTTCTAATAGTCCATATTGATCTCTTGATATCCTATCTGTCCTAAAGAAATAATTCAAAAGACTTTTATTTAAAGTTGCTTGATCTGGATTTTCAGTAATTCGCTTTTTCAACCATTGATAATTTTCTTCTCTTTGTCCAGCAGTACGACTTTCTAAGAATTGTCTTCTTAATCTTAATAACTCTTGTCTATATTCATAGATTTCTATTCCTGTTGAAAACTTCTTATCAGCATCAAATAATAATTGATCTATCTTACCAACTACACCTGAAAGATTAATAGCATTTGGGCCTGAATCAATATAATATTCTACGCCATCAACAACCACAGTCCTTTGGCCTTGACCATTAAGTATAGGATCAATCTCTGTTGTAGTTAAATCAGCATCTTGTTGATTGATATTTGCATAATCTGTTCGTGCAGCAGTTGCTGCTATATTTTTATCATTACCATCCCTTATTCTTTGTGCGTCATTTCTCTTAGCTCCTATAGCAAGTTCCCACATGTTTTCAAGAGCAAGTTCTCCTCCGACTATCTCTGATAATAATTGTCCTTCACCTGCTCCTATTCTTGTATTCTTTAAAAGAGTTAAAGCTATATCAGCGTTATCATTAAGATTCTCTGTATTAGAATTAAGTATTACTCCATTAGCAATAGTTGTAAGCAACTGACTTGGTTCTACTTGTTTCCGATAATTCTTTATTGATGTACCTGACTTTTGATTAAAATCATTAATAACACCAGTAAAACTCATTCCTGATCCTGGGACTACTGTCGCTTCCTCATCAACATCTTGGTCAGTTGTCCATTCCGTAAGTTGGCCTGTAAGTTTTTCTTGACTTGCAGTGCTTGCTTCTATAATTGTGCTTCCAATTGATGTGTTTAAAGTATTATTTGCTTTATTATCTTTATATGTAGAATGTTCTTTGGATACTGAACGTCTTGCACTATATATGGCTGCTTGAATTTGAGGTTGTAGTTCTAAATATGCAGCAGTATTTCCAATATTATCTTTAAAATAGTTAGTTGCATAATTCGACCATTCATCAGTAGATGGATTAATAGGAATTATCTCTCCTGATTTCGCATCTATCCTGCTTTCATCTAAAGAAGAAGCATTATAATCATTGAGTGCTACATCATTAAATCCACTAATAAGTGTTAATCCTTTATTCTTTGCATTTACAATTACCAGTTCTCTTTCAACTCTCTGATCCATTGAAGAGAAAATTCCATAAGAATCAGAAGCATTCTCATCTGTCTCAGCTTTTTTCTCTAACGCATTCTTAGCTGCATTTAATTGAGTATTAGATTCTGCTGCTTTTTTCTCTGCTTTTTTCCTAGCAGCTGTATCCATTGCCTTCTGAAAGTTCCAAAAGTCAGGAATAAACTGTTGAAGTTTTGTATTAACTTGGCCTAGATCATCAATTAAATTCTTTAAATTTTGAGTATTTTCTGGTGCTTCAGAAAAACTTTTAATTGTAGGTGCTTGAGGATAACTTAAAGCTTGAGACTGAAAGTAATCATTTGTACTAGGTCTTATTGGCTGACTTGGACTTGTACTTCCTGTTATATTAAATTCTTTTATTGGTGCACTTGTTTCACCACCAGCCGATGAAAGTCTTCCAGAACTCTGACGATCAGAAGTTCCTTTAGTTTTACCGTGAGTGTACTTACTAACTTTTGCCATAGTTAAGTCGTTTGAACAAGGAAGTCAACGTCAATCTGGTCATAATTAACGCCAAGGAATCCATTTGCCATTCTAAAGACTGCTTCAGGTTTAAGCTTCTGAACTTCTTCAGCAATGACACCTATGTAATTAGTTGGATTACCTTTGTAATTAAACTTGTAAACATTATGACCTTCAGATGATTTACCTAACTTGAATATATTCTCTTTAAGTAATCGAGAAGAGCCAGCTGTTGCTGATGCTACTTTTTGGTAACCACCTCCAGTCCATCCCTTCCATTGATATCCTGCACCAGCCATATTAGAACTCCAAGACATACCTGCACTAGCACCTTGTAGTCCAGCACTTAGCAATGCTAATCCTGTATTTCCTCTGACTTTCTCTTGTAATATTGGTGCAGCAGGGCCATAATCCACACGTTTAATATAAGGATTAAGACCAGCTTTCCTGCTTGCCAATCTAATATTTGCACTACGTTTATCTATATCTGATTGAACACCAGTGAATGCTAAATTTCTATTTGTATTCCAGTCAAATTGTCCATATTTAGCATCGACATCTGCTAATAAATTAACAATATTCATTCCCCCTTTACCTGTAGCAAGAATTTCTCCTTGAGCACCTATAGCTTCTAACTTCTTCTCTCGTTTTTTAATTGCTGCTTCTTCTTGTGCTTGAGCTATTTGTAAATTAATTTGTGCCCTTTCCTGCTCAAATGCTCTATTTGCCATAAATTCACTTGTTTCATTAGCTAATTCTGTACTCATTTCTTGCTGTCTTTCTCTGAAATTATTAGCTTGAGACTGAAGTTTATCTTGTTCAAATCTCGCAACTGCATTCATATTTGCTACTTCTATCTGCTTGTTCTGCATCGCAATCTGATTCTGGTACTGCATAAAGCCCAGACCAGCTGACAGAACACCAACAATAACGGCAGGAGGGCACATTCTTTAGATCCTCACGAACTCATAAAACATCTGAGACTCTGGCCCCCAGTTTAGATGTTTTTTGATAAAGGTAAAACCTAACCAATCAATCCATTTTACATGGACTTCATTTCTTGCATCAACCATATTAAAAAGTAGAGGATATAGTCGCTGCATTTCAGCTAATGTTTCCTTTGATTTTCTGAGAAACCATCTTCTATCAATAGAATCATCAACCATTGATTGACATCCTAACAACCAGATACGTCCTATACCTTTCCCTTCTGGAACAACTCCACCCATTGCCATTAAATGACCATGACGACTTACAACTGTTAAGCATGGCTTACTCATAAAATAAGCATAGATCAAACCGCCCTTAGGACAAGCACCTGTTTGTGCTTTTACCTCTGCAATATCTTCCTTCCTCATATTTTCAGCAACTATTGGAACATCTGTTAGCTTTGAAGGTCGTACAATTGCCATCCTCAAATTCTCCTTGCTCTTTGCTGTAACCAGCCTTCCCATTCAGCTGACTGGAATATACAAGGTAAAGGGCTACTACTTACCAGTTCGATCTTTGCATCAATATTTCTAGTCATAACAGGAACTCTGAAGCTTTCTTTTGGGATACCAACTTGACCGATTAAGTTCTGTCCAATCTGTATTCCGTTATAAATATAAGTTGAGGTATCTCTTCCAAAAGGAGTGATTTTTAATTCAAATGCAGAAGTCTTATCAAAAACAACTGACCATTTTCTTAGTTGTAAATATGGACTACTTGCAACAGAAATAGTTCCAGACTCATCCTGTTGTTTTAAATATGGTGTACTAAATTCATAAGTCATGTCATAAGGCTCTCCAACAAAGAAAGCTGTCGTACTTACGTCTCCATCAACAGTAATAGTTCCATTGTTAGAAGCATCTCCAACTGTTTCAGCAGTAGGAGTTAGAACCTGTCCATGCTTTAATTTAACTAACGCTTTAAATTTATATGTATTAGTAGCAGCTTGTTTAGTAAATGATATTGCTTCATTATCTTGAATTGTTTTACTGAATAAATAAGAAGGAAAATCAGTAATTGTAACAGTTGCATTGCCTGTAGTTTTACCTGTTGTTGATCCTCCTGCACTGCTAATGACTAAACCTTTTGCGTTGACAATTGTAATAACTGCATTAGTTGAAGGTTGAGTGTTTGGGAAACTATTTATATCTGCATAATTAGAACCCCCTACTGTTAAAGGCCTACCAACTAATTTTGTTACTCCAGCATTTGCCAATGGATAAGGAAGAGTAATTGTTGATTGTGCATTTAAACCTCCTGCATTTGTAACACTAACACTACAATTTGTTTCTGTTGTTTTCCTGTCTAGCAGAACTTCTATTTCTGTTCCTGTATCAATAGATTCAGGACGTAATGAAGCTTTTTCTAAATAAACACCATCAGCATATTCAGCAATAATATAAAGATCATTATCTAAAATAGTAGCCGAGAGAATAGATTTGCTACCTTTCATTTCCCAATAAGACCAGGCAGATTGCAATTTAGTTTCATCTGCAAAAAGAAACTTATAAACATATAAACGTGTTGGTTCATCTTTACTGACTAATATAATTGTTTCTTCTGAAACAGAAGCAGCTATAGCAACTAAATTCTTAGGAATATATCTAGGCACTGCAGCTGTAACTTCTGCTGAAATAGGAGTTGCACCTGTAACATCAGGCAAATAAAACTCACGTAATCCAGTGAAATCACCTTTATTAATAGGAAAGAAAACAGTACGACCTACGCCTATAGGATCAATTAAATCAACTGAATCATATTTCGTCATTGATGTAATAGTTGCCGTTCTAGGCGTAAGTGGTGCTCCTAATCCTGATGCGCCTGTATCTAATCTGAACTGACCGTGAGGACTAAATAAAAGCAAGGTATTAGCAAATGCCATGCTTGAAGTAAGGAAGTTAATATCAGTACCACCTGTACTTACAAAAATAGGATCACTATCTACAACTGTCTGAACAGTCTCAGGCCAAAATCTTGTGTAGTCATCAGCAGCTGATAGACATACATATTCATCAGCTAAGAATACTAATCTATTTCTAAATACATTAATATTTTTAATCTTCTCTCCTACGAAAGGAGGGTTAGGGGCACTTGTTGCATCTCCTGCAATTCTATGACCCCATGTATGTTTTTGAAATGTAAAGCTACCATTGGCATTCCTAATTAATGTATGAGGCATTGTTGTTGCCTTTAATTGATAAACAATATTTGGTGCAACTGTTTCTCTCCAAATGCCTTTTCCACTTGTGCCTCCATCAGTAGTCTCAAACTTTACATAGTAATCATCTGCTTCTGTCGAACTTGAACCAATGACTTTAAGTATTTGGCCGTTAATTCCTTTAAGTGGAAGCTGTTGTATTGCTTCTATTTCGTCTTTTATTCCTACAATAAACATGTCAGCAATCGTGTCACTAACAGCAATTGTGAATGTTCCTCCATCATCCTTAACTATCTTCAGAAGATAATCATCAATCGTAGTAGCTGTATATTCTGGGCCTAATGTGCTGTCATTATTAATTGCGTCTCTTAATCCATCACAGATACTTTTATTACTAGGAGCAGAAGAAGATGCGCCTGATCCTATAACTGGAGTAGTAAATTCTTTTTTGGTTTCAGTATGATCGTTAGCATTTAATGTTACTGAATAAGTAGTATTGTATTCAGCCTGTCTAATAAATACTACGCCAGTACTTGCAGAAAAAGTTGGAGAAGTTGTTGTCTCTGTTTCAATCTCTTTCTCTTTATTTGTAATAAAAGTATGATCCGCAATACTTGCTAATCGAAAAGTATTTGCAGGTTCTGATGTATTTGCTATATCAAGATAAGTTTTTCCATCTGGAAAACTAACAGTTTGCTCAACTCCAGCTAAACTAAATACCTTTAAATCTCCATCAGAGATATACACCAAATACTGAACACTTCCATCCCGATCAACAATATGACTAAATGGTCTGGTACTTCCTGCTGTACCAGTAAACATTCGTGCTTGATGGTAAAAAGGAGGACGTTTTTTTAAACCTTCAACAGAACTAGGAATACAATTAACAACTTTCTCTGCCTGTGAAGCAAGTCTTAAAGCAGCTGGTTGCTGACTTACGCCATTAATAAGATTAGGAATTGATTTTGTAACTAATGGCATGGTTACCTAATAAGCGCACGATGAGGTCTGTAAGTAGAGAAATGTCCAGTCTGATTTGTATTTCCTCGAAGCATACTATGTTCATCTCTCGTTGTTTCTTCTTCTAAGAAATGACTTCTCGCTTCTAATTCTGCTGTCAAATTAATCTTTGCATAATCTTCACTACCAACTACAGCTTCTTGTAACTGTCTTCCAGCTCTAACCATGATGTATCTTCTTGCATATTCAGGCAATTCTAACCAATCAAGAATCGTTGTTATATCTACTTTTAAATCTTCCGTGAATGTAAAGCTATGAGTCTTTCTGTCATATAGCTTTCCATTCCTAATGATGATGTCATATTCAGGATAAAGATAGGGATCAACATAAACACGAGTTGTTGTTCCACTTACCTCTATTTCATTAGAAGTATTCCTTGGTAATGTCTTTTCATAATCAGTATTGAATGTCCAACCTTCTGATTGAACCTCTCTCATCGAAGCATTTAAAGAATCTTGAGCCTGTTTTGCAATACCTACTTGTCCAACCAAACTGTTAACAGGAGCTTCACCTGTCATTTGAAGAACTTTATTTATTGCTTCTAGTTCAGTTGTAAGAGTTAAAGCCATGACAAATAAGAAAAGAGGGGGGCTATGCTCACGCCCCCCAGTACAGAAGTTAGCTAGTAGCCCAGTAGATCTCAACTGCACAGTCAGGGCGTAGAACGCCAGTACCGTGAGCCATTGAACCCACCATGAATGTTCCCTGCCATAAAGCATGAACATCAGAACCAGTTTGCTCCATCTTCAGATCCATTAACTTCACAGTGCCAACTGCTTGCTTGTTGAATACAAGGCCAACACTGTCAGTGTAGTTAGCGTGATAGGTGTTGTTCTCACCTGTCACTGCTGATCTGTTTGTTGTTGGTAGATGGTTGGACTTAATGATGCTGATACCAGCAACCTTCAAGACTGTTCCATCTGCATATGCTCCAGATCCACCCCAGTCTCTGTTGAGTACGTCAGTGGTTTGAGCCAACTTGTAATACTCAGTTGGGCCAAGAACAACATAACGATTGTCTTCAGGGACGTTGTTGATATCCATCTTCTCGGCTGCTGTCCATAGCGCAGTAACTAGGTTTGCACCTGTTACAGCTGCTTTGTTTGCAGCAACGATCTTGATGCGAGTACCACCAGGAAGATCAGTGTTGAAGTTAGTTGCAGTTCTTGCAGCTTGTGCAACTGTTGCAGCTACGTTCTGGTCAAATTTATAGGCCAGAGCGTTGCCCATCTCAGTCGAATACTGAGATCTAACATCGTAATGATTCTTGGCTTCATCAATATCTGCAAGAAAAACTTGAGAAACAAGCTTGTCATCAATATTGATGGTAGCTTCAGCGTGCTTGATAGCAGCGCCTGTCAGCTGGGTTCCTGGCGTATGGTAGGAAGTTGAGGAAAGTCCAATTATTGGAAATTGGGCTGATTTTCCTGAGGAGATTGTCCGCACATTGTGCAGAGATTCAAATACAGTAGCTTTACGGAAGGCAGATAATACCTCTCCAGAGAAGACCTTTAAGAATAAAGCGTCATAAGAGCTACCCGTATTGTTAACCAGGCCCAGCCTGGATACGGTCATGTTCGACATAAGTTAAATACCTAGAAAAAGAAAGAAGGTTTCCCGACCTCACTTCCTTCCACTAAGGGTATCCGTCGCAACGGGCCAGAGTTTCAGTCAATAGGTCTAGGTATCTAAATAATAACTCTTAAACGACATTTGACCTAGAAAGTTTCTCTTCTACTTGTTTTCTAAACGCAGGATCTGAAGCATAAAGAGGATCATTCATAGCAGCAACGACTTGAGCCATTGAGTCAAACTTGGCTTTAGTTCCTTTTCTGTTAGTCCTTCCACTCACTAACTTTGGCTCCTTATTCCCTTCTGCCATATAACGAGCATGTAATCCAGCTACCGCTAGTTTAACCATGTCATAGTTTGGGTTTTTAATCGCCATATCAAATGCAGCTTTCTCACTATCTGTTAAGACTCCAGCTGCCCAACCAATCATTTGTCCATAAGCAGCTTCTCCTCCATACATGTCCTGTATCTCTTTAACTTGTCCCTGTTGCAATTCAGTATCTCTTTGAGCATTAAATTGAACGCCCTGAAGATAAGCTTCAACCATGTCACGGCTAAAACCTGCTTCATTTAATTCGTTGTAATCCTCATCAGTAAGTTGGCCTGTTTCTTGCCATCTACTATTCATTCCTTCGTAATCAATCTCAGCCTCTTCAAACTTGCTTCCTATGTAATCACCATAGATTTCTCTAGCACCTTGAGGAGTTTCTGTTTCTCCTTGTTCTGGCTGATCTTCAGCGATTCCAGAATCTTCAGAAGGTTGCTTTCCTAATTGCTTTTGGAGTTCGAGATAACCTTTCTCCAACTCCTCTTGCGATTTGTACTTACCAGCAAGCAGCCCAGATTCTTCTGTCGTTTCGGTTGATTGTTCTGGTGCTTCTGCTGTTGTAGGAGCGTCTTTAATAGTGAGTGCTTCTGGCATGGTGGGTACTAGCGAATTGTGTAATGTTGATCGTTGTCCTGAGTTACGCCAGGTTCAGCTTTAGCCTTGGACTTAGCCTTGGGCTTGGCCTCCTGTGGGGCCGCTTGGGATTCCTGGGTCGAGGACTGGTTGGGGGAGGGCGTTTGCTGTGTCTCCTCCTTCGGTGAATTGGGGGCCATAAGGTGCTCCTTCTTTAGTGTAATTGTCAGCTACTTTCGCAGCTGCGCCTGACTGCATTGCAGACAACATCATTTGTTGTTGCTGCATTTGCTCCTGGTCAGCTTGAGCTTGAACTTGCTCTTGCTGTAATTGCTCTGGAGTCTTGACTAGATTAGTCGTATCAATGGAACCACTTGCAGCTAAACGCCTTAAAGCTTCTCCCATATTTAGATACTGAGCCATGACTTCAGGGCCAAGAGCTTGATTAGCGATAGAGATAAACTCAACAAGTTTGTTGCGATCATCTCCACGACCAATAGCTTCTAAACCTGTAACAGGTTTTGGATTAACTAATGGTTCACCTGTTTGTTCGCTACTAGGAAAGTTAGGTAATTTCTTCTGTCTTTGCAAGATGTAAATAAGTCTATGCACTAGTGGCAGCTGTAATTCTTGCGTCAGTATTGGCCTTCGATTCTTTCAATTGTTTGTTGAGCTATTCCTAGATCCTGAGCTTTCTGACTTTGAATAACGCTGACATCAGCCGCATTCCCCTGAATTATTGAACCATTTGCGGCATTAGCAATTGTTCTTGGTCTAGTAGTTCCGTTTGGATTAACTAAAAAGAGAATCTTTGCAGCGGCTGCACTACCTTCAAGAACACTTTGATATAACGACTCAAGAGAAAGTAAATCCCCATAAAACTGTTCAATAAATGAACGTCCATATTCTTCGTCTGAGAGTCGATTAAATCTGAGACAAATCCAGGGACTACATCCTTCTGGACACATACCGTATGTATTTGGAACTTCTTCTCCTTTAGCTTCTTGATACCAAGTAGCAACTCCTTTATCAAACTTGACGCAGGTATAAACCTTAACTGTTTTCTTTACAGGGCCAGTAGTCTTATCATCTTCTAATTTATCTGCAAGAAATCCTTCAGGTAAAGCTTCTGGATAAACTTCTTCTTCAACAATAATCTCTGTGATCTTTCCCATTGGATCACGTTGCACACAATAGTTCTGAAGATGAATAACTCGTATTCCTTCTGGGTTTACATAAAGTAATACATTTCCAGAAACTAATAACTGCTTAAAAGCTTCATGGAGAGAAGCTCTAGCTGACATAGTTTCAAGCATTGTCATTACTGCTTGCTCAACTTTGACCAATGCAGTATCAAGTTCAGTCTTTATTTCTGGGCCAGCTTCTTCTACGTTCAGAGCAAGATTATCTATTTCTAATTTAAAGAAGGGAGTATTTGGTGGGAATAAACTTAAGCCAAGCTTATTAGCTAAATGTAATAGACCTCTAGCTCCTGTTGATTGATATGGAGTTTTTAAACGACCTTGATCTCCATGTACTTCATTTGTAAAAAGAGAAGGAATTGTTACCTTCGCTGAATCAATAGCTCTATCTTCATACGGATTGCGATTAGTTTTTAACTGTTCATACCGAGAGGCAACACTGCCTTTCTTTTCCTTAGAAGGAACTTTGCCTGGTTGAGCATCAACATTAGTAGTGATGTTTAATTCCATAATTTAAACGATACCTAGACCTGTACCTTGAACACCTCTTTTCAGTCTATCTTTTCCAAAGCCTAAAGCAGAACGATCACCTAAAGCAGAAGCTGCATATTCAGCAGTTCTAACTGGGCCTTTGCCTGGTCTGGCTTCAGCTGCTCTTTTTTGTTCTTCCGACTTTTTCCTCTGCCAATCAAACTGTGCCCCCCATTGTCGTTTGCTTTCAGCAAACTGCTCTTTTGATAAAGCTAATGATTGTCGCTGGAGAGCAACGCTTTCTGCGCTACCACCTCCGCCGCCTCCGCCGCCTCCACACATAATAATCAATCCTCATTAAGCTTATTTTGTTCAGTGTAGACGGATTCAAGCATTCTTACCAATTCAACTTGACCTAAGTATCTCCATATTTCTCTATCAGGAGTTTCAATAGAAGGACATTTATCTGGATAAATTTCTTTTAAACGACGGATGAGCATTTCATCTATCGGAGGCCAAAGCATTTCATCATCATTCATAACTATTTAGGATCTTTAGGAAATACCATGACAGTTTCTACTTCGAAGTCTAGCAATTCCCATTCATCTGTATCAGCAGCAACTTCCCAAGCATTATCTGTATTCAATGCCATAACTACAGTTTGAAACCCCCCACAATATTGAGACGACATCCCCATAAAAGCACCAGGAATACGAATCACAAAAGCTCTTGGCCTTTTAATTTTAACGTCCGACTTTTTCTCTATCAGGCATCCAGGTTTCTTTTCCTCGACTTTGCGGGAGCGATGCAAGAGGAATCCCAAGTATCTTTGCGTCGAGAGCCCCTTCAATATCTCCCTTGTGCGCAGCCAATTCAAGATCCCAGAGTTCTGCTTCACGTTCTTTAATAGCTCTATTTTCATCTATAGCAAGAGACTCATTCCAGTATTCAATAGCACCAGCTAATGCGTCTAATCTGTCATCATGTTGTAAACAATTCTTATCGACAGTTAAGTGTGTCATCTGGTGAAACAGCTGATATGCCA